>ERZ826764.346-NODE-346-length-67787-cov-8.328825_pt1 | contig 67787 bp, 60 predicted proteins | sample MGYA00519870_ERZ826764 | MGnify/ENA primary metagenome ERZ826764 (study PRJEB31778, sample SAMEA3449239) | human gut metagenome | biome: human gut; feature: human-associated habitat; material: faeces | place: United Kingdom | collected 2010/2012 ... | reverse complement strand
ATAACCTCCTGTGCGTCCATGTATGTGTCATTTACACTTAAAATTATGCACTCCAGCGGGCAGAACCGTATTCCACATTTTTACGGTACTTTTTTGCGTCCTTTCCTTTGAGATACACCGCCAGCCTCATAATGACCGCACCGCAGAGCCCCACCAGCCAATCCAGCGCCGCACCGGGCCACATGCTCTGAAAGGCCAAAGTGAAGCCTTCACTTAGCCCCAGCAGTTTTTGCGAAGCATCCGCTCCGGGAGCCAGCCGTACCGTCTGGCCCAGCTTTGCGAATACCAAAAGGAACAGAAGGTAAGGCAGGTGGAGGATCACCTGCTTTTTCAGGGTGACCGTATCTATCTTCAACGCTCCGGCCCTCCATGCTCCTTATTCTTTACCTTGTCACGGCCAAGCGCCTGTGCCAGCTCTTTGAATTTGGCAAGCTGGGAAAGCAGCGACGGCCTGGTGCTACGGGCAAGGTCTTTTCTTGTATATTCCTTAAATGCCGCGGTCAGGGCGTCCGCCTGGTTTGCCTTGAAATACACCGTCCATTTGGGCGGATCCGTGCCGGGGTCTTTTTCAATGTGATAGCGGACCTCATGCTTTTTGGCGATCCGTTCAAAAGAGCGAATCCGTCCGGTCACTTCAATGGTACTGGCGCCGGGGTCCCTGGCGGTCAGCCGCTTCATGCTGTTGCGGCCAACTTTCGGGGTATTGCGGCTATGCTCCATCTTTTGAAGCGCGGCGGCAATGGCCGCTTTCAGCACCCGCCCGGACAGCTTTGCCGCCTGGACCGTGACCGACATGGTTCTTTGTTCAATATCTTCCTGCACCTACATCCTCCTTCCTGAAAAAATATAGTCTGTTCATTACCGTGCCTCACTTAGTACCTGCTGGCGCGGGGCGTGTTCGTGGGCTTTTTCCGCCTGTTCGATCTGAATCCGGGCGTGCCGAAGGAGCGTCTTAATCATGGAAGCCGGTTCTTTCACTTCCGAAAGGTGCTCCGTCATGCCTTTGCACTCGTCTGGCAGATAATCCGCCATTGCTTTACAGGCATCTTCCAGACTTCCGATGAATCCCCAGCAGCTATCCGACAGCTCGCCGTTTTTATACAGCTCAAAGCCATAACACTCACCCCGGAGATAGGCGTCATACTCAGCAACCTCGCCCCTAAGCAAATCCTCGGCTTTTTTTCGGAGGGCGCCGGTCATTTTCTCCCCGCCGAACTCTTTCAGCACATCCTCTTTGGAAACATACACCCAACCTACCTGCCCGCTGTCCCAGGGATCGTGGAAACTCTCTGTCTGCATGGCAAGGCCGCTGTGGTCCAGAAGGTACAGGGGCATCACAACGTATTTTTCAGAGATCACCCGGAGCATGGCATCATCCACGGCACGGGGGTCGGGGTGGTCGCCAGTCATTTTCCGGCTCCAGACCATATTTACCATGCGCTCATAGCGTTCCGTGCCGCGCTCATTGTTGCCAACGGTGTTTAAGTACATTTCCCGCAGAAAATCGTCCTTGTCAATATAGTTGTGGTGGTCGCCCAGGGCATAGCGGGGGTGGAAGCATACCATTGTCCCGAAGTTGTCATTAACTTCACGAGGGCTGATCAGCATATCGTCCGGCTGCACCATTAAGGCATAGGGTTCCTGTTCTGCCATCAGCATAAGCCATCAGCTCCTTTCCGGTTCTTTCTTTTTCTCCGGCGTCTTAGGTTCTGCCTTTGCCGCCTGTTTCTTAGCGTCGTCAAGCAGCTCCCGCAGCGACACATCCCGCTTTGCCTCCGGCTGCCGGGCGCCGCCCAAAAAATCCGGCACTTCCTTAAACCCAATGCTGTCCACATAGTAGGCGGTGTCGCTGCCTTTTTCGTGGAGCACTACTACATCAGAGACAGAAAGGGAATGCCCCTTAAAATCCTCCGGGTGGTCGATGTTAAAGCGGGTATAAATATCTTCCAGTGTTTCGCCGGGCGAAAGCTCCGCCGCATAGACCATCTGGTAATTGTCCCTGTCTACCGGGAGCCCTTTCTTTTCCAGCCAATCAAGGGACATAAAGCGCAGGTCATCGGTGCTGTCCGATAAGTCAAGCTGGTAAATGGAGTAGGCGCTGATCCCGTATTCTTTTTCATAGGCGGCAATGCGATCCAGCAGCGGCCCGGCCTCGCCGTTCAGGTGTTCCTCCTGAATGACAGTTGCCATCCTCATGCGTATCTTTCCGGTCTGCCCGGAAAGGAGTTCGTCCGCCATGCGTTCTTTTTCCTCATGGAAAACGGGGTGCATATCCGCATAAGCGTCACTGTACTGCCGCAGGAACACATCCAGGTCAAAGGCCAGGTCCGTGGACTCGTCCAGCCGCATTTCTTCCCGCTGTGCCTCCTGTGCGGCCATCTGCGCCCGCTGTGCCTCCTGTTCTTCAGGGGAAGGGACCGGCTGCTTGACTGCCAGGATTTTCCCGGCAATGCGGACAAACTGCTCCGGGTGCTCAAACTGCTGCCGGTATTTCTCCATAAGGTCTGCTGGAAGGTCTGTAAAATCTTCCTCGCCAAGCCCGCAGAGAAAGAAATTCCCTGCAACAATGTCATAGATATTGCCCTCGTCATCATGGAGAGCACGGTTCAGGGGAAGCCCCATGTATTTGCCTTCCTCGTTACAGATCAAGGCAACCGGGTCATCGTAAGGGTAAACAGCCTGAATGTCCCCGCCGACAGCGGCCTGCAATGGCTCCAGACCTTCGCCAATTTCTGCCGCATAGGGGACTTTCCCAGGCTCCACCATTAAAACTTTCATAACTGCATATCCTCCTTCTTTTTATTCGGCTTTGCCTGCCGCCTGCCTTCTTCCCGTTCTTTCCCTGGCTGCGTTTTGGAAGCGGTAAGCCTGCTTACGACAGAACCCTTCGCCGCATTCTCCGCCTCAATCTCTTTTGCGGACAGCCTGCGAAAACTGTCTGTGTCCGGGATAAGGGCAAGCCCGCTGCCATTGTCCCATTTCACATGAATCTGAGACTGGTCATCCACATAGTTAACCGTTCCCCTCATTCCTGCCGGAATCGGTGCAAACGGATCATCCATCCCAATCAGTTCCAGCCTTGTACCGGGAGGGTATGACTGCCGGTAAGATTCTGCCATGCGGCGGTTCTTTTCCCACTCATTCATAAGCTGCTCCTTTCTTCTGACTGATATTTTTCTCCCTGTCGGACCGGCTGCCCGGATTCTTTTGCGTCCAGCTTCGCCGCCGCCAGTTTCCCCAGCACGGAAGGCTTTTCCGCCTTTTCGGGCAAAGAAATATCGCCCTCCGAAACCTCGGCGGCGGTGTGCTCTGCCTTGACCGGTTCCTGGCCCTCCACGGTATAACCGGGAAGGAGGGTACCGTGAACGGTAAAGTGGTGCTCATATTCTTTTGGAATCTGCGGAGAGATTTCTGTAAACAGGTGGGAGTAGGCTTTCTTGCGCCCATCCAGGTATTTCATAGCGGCGGCTTTGTCGGTATAGCGTTTCTGGTTCTGCCCGGCGATCTTTTCCCCATATCCCTCCTTCGGGGAATTCACATACACATCCCATGTCACATACCAGGCAACCGGGACGCTTTGCTTCGTTTCCCGGTCATATTTGGTATCTTCCCAAACGCTGCATGTCATCTTATAGACACGGTTGCTGATTTCCTCGGCGTCCCGCCAGTTGCCGGTTTTGCGCCATTCATTTCCCGTATGTGCAACCTCCGGGGTCCGCAGGTATTCCAGCGAGCGGTTCAATTTCTGTGTGACTGCCGCCTGCTGTTCCCATTGTTTTGCCGCCGCCTGCACGATTGCAAGGGCTTTCTGCTCGCCGTCTATGCTGTCCTGACGCAATGCCTCCAGTGCATCCGCACCCTGCGTAATCAGGGAAGATATATCCACATCCTCACAATATACGTTGTGCTCCAATTTGAGCTGGCTGCCTTCCGTTAGATAGTCAAACCGGTAAACCTGATAATCCTTGTTTTCTTCCAATGTTTCACCTCCTTAAATCTCCGGCGCGTGGGACTTTTTAGGAGCCGCCTGCGCCGGGGTACTTTTTTCTGCCGATCTTGCCGCCGCAAGTTGCCCGATCACCGAAGGGCGTTCCATCGTAAATATGGTAATCTGCTCATTTTCAGCCAACGGTACAGCCTGCACCGCAAGGGGCAGCGTTGTTTCCGCATGGGTAAGGGTGTGCTGCAATTTCAAATCTGCCACGATCTCGTCAAACACCGCGTTGATCGCCCTGCGTTCCTCACCCTGGGGATAGGCTTTCAAAACCTCTGTTTCCCCGGATTTATCCATGACAAGGGCTACCGCGCAATCCGCATGGCCGGCCAGATAATCAGAAGCATAGGGCAGCTTATCCTTGATATAACAGGCAAAAGCCCTGGCCGTCATTTCCGTGTTGCTGTCCCAATAGCCGCCGTCTTTCTCGCATTCTTTTCCCATTTTTACGGAATTGCGGTAGTAGTCGGTCTCTGTCCGCCCGATCTGCGGGGTTTCCTGTTCCTGCATCCTGTGAAGCATCCGCTCGAACATTTCCAAACGTTCACGATCACTTTTGGGAATCACATGGCCGCTGACGGATTTCTTTAAGGCGCTGATCTGATCCACAGAACCGACCTCCCCGGAAAGGAAAGCGTCTTTTAATGCCACATACTGTTCCAGCGTACTTTCATTGCCGTACCGCTTCAAGGAGCCAAGCACCGCCGAATCCAGCCAGCTTGCCGCGTTTTTCTTTGTCCGGCTGTTCTGTGCCTCGGTGCGTTTGGCCGCCTGCTCCGGCGTCTCCGGTTTGTACTTCATGGTATCAATGAGCTTTTGGAACAATGGGTAAAGGCGGGGCTGTTCTGAGAGCATCCCTTTCGCGCCCATCTTTGCCCCCAAATAGTCGTCAAAGCCGTGCCACCATTCATGCGCCAGGGAACCGGCCCCGTGCATCTTCGTAAGGTTGATGACCTTGCGGAGCGGTTCATAATGGGCCGCGGCGTTGCCGCTGCCCCTGGCACCGAAAGCGATAGCAAGCGTGCCGCCAAAGGCAATATCCTGATCGCTGATCTGTAAGGCAGCCGCCAGGTCTTTCAGTGCTTCAAATCCCATGTTCAGGGACGCCTGCCGGTCATTCTGGTTCATCCAGTTTCCAAATTCGCCGCCCCGGAAGCCGAAAGTGTCAAGATAATGCTGTCCGGTGATCTCCTGACCGCTCCGGTAGTCCGGCCCGGTCCGTCTCACATGCGCAAGCTGCGGAGGGGTAAACCGGACCTTTCCGCCTTTGCTCCGCTGCCGGGCAAAATCCTGTACCCATTTCAGGGCTGCCTCACGGGATTCCAAATTTGTCTGCAAAATGGAATAGCCTTTCGTCACATAATAGGTGCCGGGTTTCCAGTCGTTATTTCTGGAATAGGTGTTTTTCCCGTCATTGAAGTGGATCGCATAGCCCTTTGGCATCTTCTGGTCTTTGGAAACGCCAAACTGTTCCTGCTGCGCCTTTTGCGTGAAATCCCGGTCAAAGTGAGAAGCGGAGCGGATATGTAAGGCCTGCACCAGCTTATTGGTAATGACCGGGTTATCCAGGGATTTCTTCGTAGCGCGGTAATGGGTTCCGCTGGCCCAGCCCTGCACCTGCTCCACATATCCATTTTGTATCAGAAAGCGGTCATAGGCTTGCATAGCGTCATCCAGTGTGCGCACATCCTCGATCACGGCCTGTAGCTGCCGGACGGTCTCAATATATTCCTCCTGCCTGGCACGCCTGAGCTCCGGGGTTTTGTCACTGTACCGGTATTGGGGAGAAGCCCCCAGGCTGTCCCGTGCCTTTTTGATGAAATAGACAACGCCGAGGGGAACGCCATCGTCAAGCATGGCCTGATAGTCCGGTTTCTTCCAGACATTATCCTTCTTGACGAATTTCTCCGCCTCCCGCTCATTCATGGCGCCCAGGTCGTCTACATACAGGCCGCGGTCTTTCCAGAGGTCTTTTTTCGCACCTCCGATCTTTTCCCCAAAATCCTCATGCTGTAAATTTTCTGCCAAACATTATCACCTCCAGTCTGTGCGAAAACTTAACGCAATCATTTATAAGCATTTCCATCCTCCGGGTGCTGTCCGCCGGCAATCTTGCTCACGATTTCCGGCCCGGTTTCATAAATTTGCATCAGGCGCTTGGCCGTGCCGCTGGGCTGAACGGCGCCGCTGGTCCAGAGCCGGACAGTGGAGGGCGTAACGTTCATCAGAAGCGCAAAGCCCTTTTCGTTCATATCCAATTTTTCCATCAAAGCCTTAACCATATCGGGGCCATATTCCGGGCACCGGGCGGCTTCGGCGATCATTTGCAAAGCGGTATTTTCTGTCTTCGTCATGTTAAAATCCTCCTGTTAAATTGAAATAGCCGCCTGTTTCTGGCGGCATTGTAGTTGACGGCCTTTAATTTGTTCCCTGATATGTTGCAGCTTTTCGTTATAGTCCTTTCCGACGCGGGGCGGGTTGACGCTCACCCGGATATGCTTAAACCGCTGATCCTCATGGAGCATGGCTTTGATTTTCCGGGCATTGGTAAGGCCGCCAAGATCATTGTCCATGTAAAGCGTGACCCGCTTTATTTCCGGGTGGCGTTCCAGAAACGCGGTCAGCGCCACATGGGAGGTGCCTCCCAGGGATAAGCGGTAGCCATTCCATTTCCAGCCTTCGAGCTCTTGCAGCGTGGCATGGGAAAGTGCGTCAATGGGAGCCTCAAAAACGGCCACATGGCGGCTGCCCGGATTCTGCGGTGGGTAGCAGAAGCTAAATTCCTTGTCACTGCCATAAACATCCTTTTTGAGATTGCCGGTGATACCGCGCATACAGGCAAACTTCGCTTTCCCCGCGTTGTCTTTTCCGACAAACACGCAGACCGGTTCGCCATGATACCGGGCCTCATAGAAAAGCCCGTTCCGAAAGCACCGGCTGATCACATCCGAACTGATCCCGCGCCGCTGCAAATACGAAACAGCGGCGGTAGCACACCGTCTGGCCCAGGGCAGCGTAAACGGTTTCTTTTCCGGCTCTCTCTGTGCCTGCTTTGCCGCCGCGCTTTGGTAAGCCGGCGTCTGCCGTATTTCTCCGCCTGCCAGTGCTTGAACCGCATCCACCAGACCATAGCCCCGAATCTGGATCAGGTAATCCAGGGCGTTAATACTGCGGCCCCGGCTGTTCCAGTACCAGTACCGTTTCCCGGTCACATAGACCAGGCTGTCATGCTCCTTGTGCCGGTAATTGGGGCCGTCCCGTTTGAGCACGCCGGGCTCATGGGATTGCAGCCAGGCGAACAGGTCCGCCTCCCGTGCCGCCTGAATCTGCTCTTTGGTTACACCGGGCATGGTGTCGGCACAGATTTTCGTTTCATCGTGCTTCGCCTCCTTCCTGTGATGATATGAAAAAAGACGCCTGAAAGCGCCTAACAGCCGTACAGGTCATGGTTGACCTCCGCACGGTAATAGCTATCCATTGTTGCCGGCGCGTTATACAGCGCTGCCAGCAGATAAGCCTTGATGTTGTTGACCTTCGTAACGTTCTTGTCGATACAGTCAAAAACATACTCCAGGTGGTCGGAATTGATCTTTAAGAACCGGCTCCTGACAACCTCCCGTGGGAAGTCGTCTCCGGCAATGCGGATATAGGGCCGTCTTGACAGCACCGTTTCCAGCATAAGCTCCACAGTCTCGTCCATGCGTTCCTGCCCATAGCGGGGAACCAGAAAGTCATACTCAATATTCTCTTTGATAATTCCACGGTATGCCTCTGCCATATCCATCCTATCAATCCCATCCTGACAGCCTGCCGTTTCCGGCTCTTCCGGATAGATTGATTGATGTGTCCTTGATATATCCGTTTTTGATTTTTTAGTTTTTTGTGGATTAGTATTTAATTGTGCGGGATTTTCCTGTTCAGGTTCCGCCTGTTCAGGTTTTGCCTGTCTTGGATTTACCTGTCTTGGATTTTCCCGTTTAGGTGAAACACCTTGTTTTACGCCGGTTACAGGCTTTTCGTGGATCGTGTACTCAATATCGCCGAGCTGTCCGTTCTCATTGCGGAGGCGCTGCCTGGTGAGATACCCGTGCCGTTCCAGCTCCTTCAGGGCGGTGGTAATGGAATCCACGCCATCCCTGCAAATGTGGGCCAGCCCCTTTGTGGTATAATCCCAATCTTCCGGCAGCGACAGCATAAGGGAAAGAAGCCCCTTCGCCTTTAAGGACAGTTCCGTATTGCGCAGGTGGTGATTGCTCATAACCGTAAAGTCCTTCGTTTTCTCTACACGGAATACAGCCATTTCACAGCCTCCTTTCTTCGGTTATTCCGTTACAAAGCGCGGTCCCTGCGGTCATAATGGAGATGGCCGCCTGAGACCTTCGCATGATTTTTCAGTTTGACTTCGCCCCGTTCCTGGCTCTCTAAGAATTTCTGATAGCCGGCCTCCGTAAGAAACAGGCGCATTTTATCGCCCTTATCCCCAACAGGGGAATCATAGGACAGCACATCAAAGACGATCATGTGCTTAACCTCCGGGTCAAAGCGTTCCAGCCCCATGATGTCATGCCCCTTTAATTTCTCCGCGCCGGACTGCTGCCTGGCCTCGGCGATCCTTTCCCCGATAGTCCGGGGCGGGTGGGGCAGCCGGTAATTCTTCTGAATGTCCCGCACCAAATCCATGCACTCACGGTCCGACAGAACACGCACCTTTGCCATAAGGCTTTCCGCCGCCTCCCGCAGCTCGGAATTGTTTGAATATCGCACGGTCATGTAAAGCTCATTCAGAACCTTTGCCTGACAGTCTCCTTCGGCCTGAAAGAGCATCTTTTTTTCCATTTCGTTCAGTTCCATGTGTGGCTCCTTTCTTCTAAAAATCTGCATGAAAAAAGGGCGTCCACCTAAAAAGATGAAACGCCCACGGCAATCAGCGGCCAGGCAAAATGCCGGACCGCTGGCACTATTCGGTTTTGTCGTTAATGTAACAGCCTCCTTTTTTCGTCAATTTTCTCGCCATATTTCAACTTGGGAAAAGGAATTGAATAGACGGCGACAAACGCTGAAACCCCTTGAAAATCAAGGCTTTTTCCGTTTGTCGTTATTATACCGTAATGGCATATTTGTGCAACTATCGCAGATTAACTTCTCAGTTGAAAAAGCTGTCTGCGGGCCTACAGCAAATCTGTCTGCGGATGGTCCCTGTCAACGATCTGTTTTTTAACTTCTCCGCCCAGTTCCTTTTCTATCAATCCGGCCAGTTCATCCAGAGCTGCGTTGAGCTTGTCTGATTCCTGCCCGCTGACTGACTCTATTATCATAAATGCGTTGACTGTATCCTCTGTCAGCATGGTCCTGACCGTTTCGCGCCAGTTGAAACACCGGCATATGGCTCCTGCATTGTCCTTGTAGACCACTTCTCCCGGATACGGCGGCTCGCTCTTTTCACTGCCGAGAGTTATGAATTCTTCTGTTCCATCGGCTATGGCCAGCCGGTTGTCTCCGTCAAACTTGTCTATATCTTCACCGCCTACCGGAACGCCGTATTTCAGGGAGATCCCGTTGTAAATATCTACCAGAGGATTTATTGTCCCTATATGCCCTCCCTTGGAAACCCGTTTGAGCAGGGCTTCTATGGAGCAGCGGGCACCTTTTTTCGTCTTGAACTTGTAGAAAGCGTCCCTCCATGTCCTTATCACCGGATTATCCGTGAATTCAGGTGCAGTCACATATTGAGCGGCAGCTTTTTCCGCTTTCCTCAGATAGTCCTCGTAACGGGACTCATCCTTTATGTGATTGTCTATCCCTCTGCATACGAGTATGCCTGCCTGTATCTGCGGAAAAATTTCAAATATCGGCTCTTCTATAACAAATTTTTTCATAGTCTCTCCTTCATCTTTCTGTCTATGTCTCTTGCTGCATCTCTTTTGGCGATGGTCTGTCTCTTGTCGTAGAGTTTCTTGCCCCTTGCTACAGCCAGCTCCACCTTGGCCCTGCCGTCCTCATTTATATACATGCTCAGAGGGACCAGTGTCATTCCCTTTAATGTGGTGTATCCGATCAGTTTTCTGATCTCCTGTTTATGTAGCAGCAGTTTGCGGGGTCTCAGGGCATCAACATTGAAACGGTTACCCTGTTCATACGGGCTTATGTTCATGCCGTATATGAACACCTCCCCTTTTTCGATCTTGGCATAGCTTTCCTTGATGCTCACCTTTCCCTGGCGTACTGATTTGATCTCGGTCCCGGTAAGCACAATGCCTGCCTCATATGTGTCTTCTATAAAATAATCGTGCCGGGCTTTTTTGTTTCCGGCAACAAGCTTTCTCTGTTTCTTTGGCATTTGTCCTCTCCTTAAAAAGTCAACACTTTTCCCAAAATGTCATCCGTCCGTATGACTGTCCTGTCTTTATCGTCAATTCCGGCGTCGCATATGAGCACAACTTTGCCGTCACCGATATTTTCCACCCGCCGTACGCTGACGCTCCTGCCGCCGTCTATCTGATGATACGGGCTTTCATATGCGACAATATCTCCGGGCTCCATATCGTCAATCCCTGCAAGCATGAACACAAGCACCTTTTGTCCCGGCTCTATTGCGGGAAACATGGAGCTGTCATACATCTCTGTTATCATAAAGCTGCAATGAACGACAATGGCAAGACATATCCCAGCAGCAGCCCCCAGCATACAGAAGATGATCTTTTTCATATCATTTACCCTGCCTGGGTCAGCCAAAAAATCTTATGCTGTCAAGAGGGAATATCCTCAGCACGACCTTTCCGATCACGGTATCCTGATCCACCTGTCCTACTTCCGGCGACCTGCTGTCCTGGCTGACGGCACGGTTATCGCCCATTACGAAGATCTTGTCTTCATCTACAGTTATCTGCTCCATTTCACCGGATACTCCCTGTTCAGCAAGGTAATCCTCCTGAATGGTCACCCCGTTTAATATCACATATCCGTTCTTTATCTCTATCGTATCTCCGGGCAATCCTATGACCCTCTTTATAAGGCTTTTCTGATCGCCGTTCTCATCCAGCAGAGATGACCTGAACACGATAACATCCCCTCTTTCTATATCTCCGAATATGCTGTAAGACTGTTTGCTCACGACGACATAGTCGTTTGAATAGAATGTGGGCTGCATAGATTCTTGCTGTATTATTATGGGTTTAAAGAAAAAAAGTATGATAGCAGCGATTATTATCGCTATCACAATGTCCCTTACCCATCCCATGGCTTCTTTCATTTATTTTCTCCAATGTTGATTTTAACCAAATATGTCTTTTTTTATTCTGGTGAACCGTTCCGGCGGCTCACATATAAATTCTTTTCCCTGCATATAGGCCAGGGGCCCGTCTTCTCTGCAGTTTGCAAATCTGATCCTGAAAGCATGGAGGAGCTGTGTTGTCAGGTCATATTCCCTGCGGACAAAGGCATTTACCGTCCTGTTCCCATATTTTGAATCTCCTATCAGCGGATAACCGGCTTTTGCCAGCTGCGCCCTTATCTGGTGGGTCCTGCCTGTCCTGATGGTGACCTCGGCCAGAGTAAACGGCCTGCCCTTTTGGGTCCGCATTATCGGTTCCACATAGCTTTCCATCAGTTTGCCGCCGTCGTCTTTTGCTCCGACGGTGACGATGTTGCGCTGGCTGTCTTTGGTCATCGAGTCCAACATCCGCAGCGGCTCTTTTATATGACCGGATGTGATGGTCAGATATGACTTTTCAATCCCGTTTCTTCCTCTCAGCATGGCGCTGAGTTCCCTGAGGGCTGCGCTGTTCTTGCCGAAGATAACAAGTCCCGTGGTATTCCTGTCCAGCCTGTTTACCGGTGCAGGGGAAAATGCTTCATCGCGGTATGGATCGTACTCGCCTTTTTCTATCAGATAGCCGGCCACCTGATTGGCAAGATGATCTTTTTTTTCTCTGGAATCCCCGTGAGTGAGCAGCCCCAACGGCTTGGACACCAGCAGGATATTGTCGTCTTCATATATGACAGAAAACTGTTTCTTGGCCTTGACCTGTTTTTTCTGTTTTTTTAAGGCGGCCGCCTGTTCCTCAGAAATATACAGAGTTATCTCATCACCGTTTTTTATGATGGCTTCAGGCGTGCTGCGCCTGTTGTTTACTTTTACATCTTTCCGTATGAGCCTGTATATATAGCTGAGGGGAGCATTGGCCAGATATTTTTTCAGAAATCTGTCCAGACGCTGATCCCCTTGATTTTCCATGACTGTTATTTTTATCATATCACACATTATACACCAAAACACCTTGAGAAAAAAGTCTTTATCTGTTAAAATGTGTGTGTAAGATTTATGGAGGATACCGATGAAAAAATTCAAGGATTTTCTTTACGATAAAAATGATATACTCATAGCTCTGCTGATCCTGATCGTTGCGGCGCTTATCATAACATGGCGGATGAATGCTATCATGGAATATCCGTCCACTATCTTAAACAGCAGCGTCAACGGTGAGGACCAGAGTTCCGGGGACGGCAGCCAGTCGGGAGAGGCGGCCGGCACAGATGGTGACGGCGGCACAGCCGATGGCAGCAGCACCGACGATGGTTCTGCTTCCGCAGGGTCCGGGGACACTTCCGGCGGTGACGAAAGCAGCAGCGCCGGAACAGAGGCCCTCTGGGCAAACGGAGCTCTGACAAGGGATGTACAGGTCACCGTTACGGGAGCCAGCGCTACTGAAGCGATCCAATGCCTGGTCGATGCAGGACTGTTTGATGATTACGCAGAATACCAGGCTCAGTGCGAAAGCGCAGGCCTTGACCATCAGCGTGTCAGCGCAGGCACATTTACTTTCGAGGCCGGAGCAACAAAGGCGGACATAACCCGCACTGTGAACTGGAGCTAGATCTGATCTCATGACGACCAGACGGGGGCAGCTATATGCTGCCCCTTTTTTATCATGTCCGCCGGAAATACAGGAGGCCGGGCCTGAGACTATTGACCTATATGGAGTCTCTGTCCCCTGACACGGCCTAAAAACCATCCGCAGCCCTCCGGCACCGCTTTACCGGCTCAGCAGTTCTATGACACGCCGGAGCCTTGCTCTCTGCCTGGCATCCATCATCGGAGCTATGTTCTTCAGCATTTCAAGCTGCTTGTCATAAGTCACATTATTGGCTCGCAGCTGGCTCTTTATCCTGAGGATTTCCCGTTCCAGTTCTTCATCACTTTTGGAAGCAAGATGTTCAAGGGCTTCCTGCCCCATGTTGCGGCTGTTGGATATGCCCAGCTGGGCGGCGATCTCTGCTATCATCCTGTCGTCTAATTCCATAAATACCTCCTATCACGGTTTCTCTTACAATCTATGCACAGACTGCTGAAAATTTTCATACTATGGGAATATAAACAGGAGGTGTACATATGGCTAAAAATACGGGAGTTTTGGGCATAGCTGCCATGCTGCTGATATTTACGGCAAGAGAGCGCGGTCCGGGCGTCCCCTGGAGTCTGAACATGCCGGGACAATCTTTTCGCCCGCTTGATCCCGGAGTTCTCCTCAATGACCTGCACAGGATGGCAGAAATGATAAACAGAATGGACAGACTGGGCCAGATGGCTCTTCACCCGCCTGACCTGCCTAAGCTTCCGGCAGGAGATATGTTCGGGAGCGGAAAAGGAGTTCCCGACCTGAGCGGTCTGATGGAAAATCTGGGTCCGCTGATGGCCGCCTTTGGCTCAGGCAGCCAGCAATCCGCCGAGGGAGATGACAGAAATGCAGAGGACTGGCACGACGGCCGCCGGTGATCCTGATATATGTGCCGGAACTGCCGCCCGCTTATCTGCCGGGGCGCTGTTTTTCTACAGGGATCATCCGTTTATCTGCGGAACACATATCATGGCCTTGGCCTGTGGAACCGGTAAATACCCGCTCAACAGCAAAAATGACATCTTTTAATCTTTCTCTGTTTGGTGTATAATTACCATAAAGACATGTATCATTTCGGAGGTTAAAAAATGGCATTAGTGACCACAAAAGAAATGTTTGCCAAAGCCCTCAGATCAGATTATGCTGTGGGGGCTTTCAATGTAAATAATATGGAGATCATTCAGGGCATAGTGGAGGCAGCCCAGGCAGAGCGGTCAGAATTGATACTGCAGGTTTCGGCTGGAGCCCGCAAATACGCTAAACCGGCTTATCTGCTTAAACTTGTTGAAGCCGCAGTTGAGGACACAGGCCTTGACATAGCCCTGCACCTCGACCATGGAGAAGATTTTGATATATGCAAAAAATGTGTGGATGATGGCTTTACATCGGTGATGATCGACGGTTCCAAACATCCTTTTGAAGAGAATATCAGGATGACAAAAGAAGTTGTTGAATATGCCCACGCTCACGGAGTTGTGGTGGAAGCCGAACTTGGTAAGCTGGCAGGTGTTGAGGACAACATCAAGGTGGACGCCAGATCAGCCACTTTTACAGACCCTGATGAGGCTGCGGAGTTCGTGGAAAGGACTGGAGTAGACTCTCTGGCCATAGCCATCGGCACCAGCCACGGCGCATATAAGTTCAAAGGCGAACCTTATCTCGACTTTGACAGGCTCAAGGCCATACATAAGCTGATACCCGATACCCCGCTTGTACTTCACGGCGCTTCCACCGTTCTCAAAGAATTCGTGGATAAGTGCAATCTGTACGGCGGCAACATCCCCGGAGCTCAGGGCGTTCCGGAGGAAATGATAAGGGAAGCAGCCAAATATGGTATATGCAAGGTCAACATCGACACAGACCTTCGTCTTGCCATGACCGCCGAAGTGCGCAAGTTCCTGGCGGAAAATCCTGCCGAATTTGACCCAAGAAAATATCTTGGTCCGGGCAGAGATGCCATAAGATCCATGGTGCAGCACAAGATCAGAAATGTCCTGAACTGTTCAGGATCGATGGGATAATATCTGATGTGATAACAAGAGGACAGTCCTCCGGCGGTTTCTTCGCCAGATGGCTGTCCTTTTCATTGGGGCCTGCTGCGGCGGGCAGCATGACTTATATCATGCCATCTCCCTCATCAGGTTGACCATTTCAATAGCTCCGTGGGCGCATTCCGCTCCTTTGTTGCCCGCTTTGGTCCCTGCTCTTTCAATGGCCTGCTCAATGTTGTCCGTAGTCAGTACACCAAACATCACAGGTATGCCCGATGACAGGCTGACATGCGCTATCCCTTTTGACACTTCACTGCATACATAATCGTAATGGCTCGTATTTCCCCTTATGACTGCTCCAAGGCAGATCACCGCATCGTAACGGCCTGATGCTGCCATTCTGGAAGCGATCAACGGTATCTCAAAGGCTCCCGGCACCCATGCCACCTCAATGTCGCTTTCCGCTACATTTTCCCTTTTCAGGCAGTCCAGCGCTCCCGACAGCAGCTTTGATGTAATGAATTCGTTGAACCTGGCGACTACTATTCCTACCTTTATTCCATCTGCACTTAATTTTCCTTCATAGATCTTCATCATTCATTCCTCCTATAAGTTTAAGATATGTCCCATTTTTTTCTGTTTGGTCTGAAGATAAAATTTATCATAGGCGTTGGCATCGATGATTATAGGCACCCTTTCTGTTATTTCCATGCCGTAATCCTTTAGCTGGTACACCTTGTCCGGGTTGTTGGTCATAAGCCGGATCGTTTTGACTCCAAGGTCACGCAATATCTGAGCGCCTATATAATATTCTCTGAGATCGCCTTTGAACCCCAATGCGATATTGGCCTGGAGGGTATCCATTCCCTGGTCCTGCAGCTTATATGCCTTCAGTTTATTGACCAGTCCTATCCCTCTTCCTTCCTGCCTCATATACAGCAAAATGCCGCGTCCTTCTTTTTGTATCATCTTCATTGCCCTGTGGAGCTGCTGGCCGCAGTCGCATCTCATCGACCCGAACACATCGCCCGTAAGACATTCAGAATGGACACGGCAGAGGATATCCTGTCCGTCAGAAATGTCTCCCATTGTCAAAGCTATGTGGTGTTCTCCATTTAGCTTGTTTACATAACAATGCGCTGTAAATTCACCGTATTTCGTAGGCATTTTGGTCACCGCCACGCAGTCTGTGAGTTTTTCCCGTACTTTCCGGTATTCTTGTATCTCCTTTATGGTAACATAGGTCAGGCCGTGTTTTTCCGCAAAGATGCGAAGATCTTCAGAGCGCATCATCCGGCCGTCATCGCCCATGATCTCACAGCACAGTCCGCATTCTTTCAGGCCGGCAAGTTTCATCAGGTCAACGGTGGCTTCCGTATGGCCGTTCCGTTCCAAGACACCTTTCTCCCTTGCGATGAGCGGGAACATGTGGCCTGGCCGCCTGAAATCCGAGGCAAGCGCATGGTCGTCAACACACATCCGGGCAGTCACGCCTCTTTCTTCTGCTGAAATCCCTGTTGTGGTATCCTTGTGATCTATGGAAACCGTAAAGGCAGTCTCATGGTTATCGGTGTTATCTTCTACCATCGGAGAAAGGCAAAGCTTCTGTGCCAGTTCCTTGCTCATTGGCATGCAGATCAGGCCTTTTGCCTTGCTGGCCATAAAGTTGACATTTTCTGTGGTGGCAAACTGGGCGGCGCAGATCAGGTCACCCTCATTTTCCCGGTCCTCGTCATCAACAACCAATACCAGCATACCTTTTTTCAGATCCCTTACAGCCAGTTCAACTGCTTCATAGTTCATATATATTTACCTCCTAAAAAAAACCGTTTTCTGTCAGAAATCCGGCGGTTACCCTGCTTTTGCCGCTGCACCGCCGGGCTGCCGTGTCTTGCATTTCATGTTCCGAAAGCTCCATAAGTTTCCTTACATATTTCCCTATGCAGTCATTTTCGAGATTTACTGTATCCCCCGGTGTTTTTTCAGTAAGAATGGTGTTGTCCATGGTGTGGGGTATGACCGAAACCGTAAAATCACCGGAGCTTACAGATGCTACAGTCAGGCTTATTCCGTCAACTGCAACAGAGCCTTTTTCCACGATCAGATCCATTACAGCCTGCGGTGCGCTGATCGTGATGAGCCTTGCTATATCGTCGTTCTTTATGGCAGTTACAGTGCCTGTCCCGTCTATGTGCCCGGACACTATGTGCCCTCCCAGCCGTCCGTTGAGTGTCAGCGCTCTTTCCAGATTTACATGACTTCCGCACTTTAATACCTTGAGAGATGTCCGGGAAAGGGTTTCCCCCATGACATCAACGGTGAAGTTCTCCCTGCCCAGCCCGCAGGCTGTGAGACATATGCCGTTCACAGCAATGCTGTCACCCATGTTTATATCCTGGGTCACCTTTGGGGCTCTTATTGTCAGTTTCATTGCGTTTGCAGAACTTTTTACGGACATCACTGTTCCTACTTCTTCTATGATACCTGTAAACATCAGTACACCACCTCTCCTTCTGCAAGGTAGTCTTTGCCTATGGCTGTTATTTTCATGTTCTTAAGGCGGACAGCCAGGTCAGGAGACGGATGTCCTAGTCCTTCCACCGGTGATCTTGCTTTTTCTCCTCCCATTATCATCGGAGCGATATATGCCTGCACACTGTCAACTATATGCTGGTCCATGGCGCTCCAGTTGAGGCTGCCGCCGCCTTCAAGGAGCACGCTGTCTATATCCTGCGTTCCCAGTCTCAGCATAAGTTCACGCAGATCTACCATTCCGTCCCTGCTTCCGGTGACAATGATGCGGCAGCCTTTTTGTGTAAATGGTAAATGTTTGCGTATATCATCCTCACATGTGGCTATGATGGTCCTGACATCTGCTGCTGTTTTGACGATCCGTGAACCCAGGGGTGTGCGCAATCTGCTGTCGCATATTATCCTTATGGGATCCCGTCCGCCTGTGATCCGGCATGTGAGCAGCGGATCATCTTTGATGACAGTCTCTACGCCTGCCATTATCCCGCTGTATAAGTTTCTTGTCTCATGGGTGTGCCGTCTTGCCTCCTCTCCTGTTATCCATTGTGACCTGCCTGTATATGCGGCTATCTTTCCATCAAGTGTCATGGCGTATTTCATGGTCACATAAGGAAGTCCGGTGGTGATATACTTGCGGAAAATCTTTATAAGATCATCGCATTGTTCCTTCAGTACTCCGCAGTTTACTTCCATACCGTAATCCCTCAGGGTTTTCAGGCTCCTTCCGGACATTTTGGGATTGGGATCTGCAGTCCCAACCACTACTCTGCTTATCCCGGCCTCGATGATCGCCTGGGTGCAGGGCGGTGTTTTCCCATAGTGGCAGCATGGCTCCAGAGTCACATACATGGCTGCGCCTGATGGATCTTCAACGCAGTTTTTGAGGGCGTTCCTTTCTGCGTGGAGACTGCCGTATTTCTGATGATAACCCCGTCCGATGACCCTGCCATCTTTGACTATCACCGCTCCCACCATTGGATTTGGGTTCACTTTTCCGGCTCCTCTGCGGGCAAGTTCGATGGCCATTTCCATATATCGTTTATCTGCGATAGTCTGTTCCGAGACAGACATTGTTTTTTTACGCTTTTCATCCATCATCATCACCTCCGAAAATAAAATTGCCCTGAAGCATTCTACTCCAGGGCTTTGCAAAAAGACCGGCTGTCTTTTGATAAAAAATCTCTGAACTGTCTTTTGATAAAAAAAACTCTGAAATGAAGGGTCATTTCAGAGCAATAAAACAAAAGCGTCCATATGCAACACCATCTTCTTTCATCCAGACTATACTGTCGGTTTTGGAATCTCACCAAATCCCGGCTTGAACATATGCCAAGCCCTGCGCCCATGCGCTCGCGGACTATACCGCCGATCGGGAATTTCACCCTGCCCTGAAGATATTATTCAATTCTGCTATATTATAAATCCGTTTCCGGCCTCATGTCAAGAGAAGTATCGAAAAACAGCCTGTCTGCTATCCTAAGCTCTCTTATTTTCCCCCTGAAGATCTCGTTGGCTTCTGACAGTTCCGACAGATCCATGGGCCGCACCAGCGAAGGTTCCATGGTCCTTTCTATGGTGCCGGATTTGCTCAGCGCATAATAAACGAACTGTGAGCAGAAAAAATATCCTTTTCGCTCATACTTCCTGTTGAACTTGCACATGGGAAGACCCAGTATGCTGTAACGATATTTTTCCTTGTTTTTTTCCATGTGGCTGAGGAATTTGGTCAGCCTTTTGTAACTTATGTCACTGATCTTGATCTCATAAACCGCACAGCGCATATCATCCGAGTCTCCCAGAAGACCGTCATAGACACTCTCCCTGACAAACCCCGCCGGCAGCATGAGCCTCTTATATTTTCTTCCGAAAGTATATAGTTTATCGAAGTTCCTATCCAACGAAATAGCTGCGTGAGTAAACTCGCTCCTGGTAGCCATGTAAACTATCCTGGAACAGATAGTCGTGCTCCTGGTCAGCAAGATGTATATGCTTTTCATAGTGGTTACCTCCATCCACGGGTTCCTTTACTATAATATATTCTAGCATATACCCGCTTTTTTCGCATTAACAAAACCTTAACTTTTTATTATTTTATATTCTTTGGTTTCTTTTTATTTTGCCGTCATCTCTGAAAGCAGTTCATTCTTGATATCCCATAATTTCTGGGAAAGATCCACATAATATGTCTGCGGATTCTCGAACCTCAGGGTTTCATCCCAGAGCGTATCGATCTGACAGCGGCAATATTCCTTAATGTCATCAACGGACGGACTTTCGTACACGCACATGCCCTTGTCAAACAGCTGTACTCTCAGATCTTTGACATAATAATCCCTTATCTTTGTCCTTTTCCATACGGCATTAGGGTCAAAGATCTCGTATTCATCCACTTCCGGTATAGTCTCATCGGCAACGGTTATCACATCGCCCCTTGCCTTGCCGGTGGTCTTATCATACAGGCGGTACACATGCTTAAATCCCGGATTGGTTATCTTTTCCACATTTTCTGATATCTTGATCTTAGGTATCAGCTTGCCGTCCGTTTCCAGCGCCACCAGTTTATATACACCTCCGAAAACAGGCTCAGATTTTGCTGTTATCAGTCTTTCGCCCACGCCGAATGAATCTATGCAGGCTCCCTCCATTATCACATCTCTGATTATGTATTCGTCCAGAGAGTTGGATACAACAATCTGGCACTCATGCAATCCTGCGTCATCAAGCATCTTGCGGGCTCTCTTTGTCAGATATGCCACATCTCCGGAGTCTATCCTGATACCCATCTTCTTTGGCTTCATTTCTTTGAATACTCTTATGGCGGCAGGGACTCCCGACTTGAGTACATTGTATGTGTCTACCAGCAATGTGCAGTTGTCCGGATATATTTCCGCATATTTTTTGAATGCAGAATATTCATCCGGGTACATCTGCACCCAGCTATGGGCCATTGTCCCAAGCGCAGTTATCCCATAATCCCTGTCGGCTATGGCGCAGGCTGTCCCGGCACATCCACCGATATAAGCTGCTCTTGCTCCGTATATGGCTGCGTCTACTCCATGGGCCCGCCTTGTACCGAACTCCATGACGCTCCTTCCCTTTGCAGCCCTGACTATCCTGTTGGCCTTGGTGGCTATAAGACTCTGGTGGTTGATGGAAAGCAGGACCATGGTCTCGATAAACTGGGCCTGTATCACAGGACCCCTTACCGTTACGATAGGTTCATGAGGAAATATCGGAGTTCCCTCCGGCACCGCCCATACATCACATTCAAATTTAAAGTTCCTGAGATATTCAAGAAAATCATCGCAAAATATCCCCTTGCTCCTCAGGAATTCGATATCTTCATCAGTAAATTTCAAATTCTTCAGATATGCCATAAGTTGTTCAACACCGGCCATTATGGCATAGCCTCCTCCGTCAGGAACGCGTCTGAAGAACATGTCGAAATAGGCGATGTTATCTGCCATGCCTGTCTCAAAATAGCCGTTGGCCATGGTGAGCTCGTAAAAGTCTGTCAGCATGGTCAGATTCATTTTGTTTTCCATTGGGATTTCCTCCGTTGTTTTATTTAAGAAGCTTCTTGAGGAATTGTCCGGTGTAAGACTTTTCATATTCTGCCACTTCCTCAGGTGTTCCTGTGATGACTATGTTTCCGCCTCTGTCTCCGCCGTCAGGTCCAAGATCTATGATGTGGTCAGCCCTTTTGATAACATCCAGATTGTGTTCTATGACCACGACCGTATTCCCGGCGTCAACCAGTTTATCCAGCACAGCGATCAGCTTGTCCACATCGGCAAAGTGAAGCCCTGTTGTTGGTTCATCCAGTATATAAAGAGTCTTGCCTGTGCTCCGCTTGGAGAGTTCGGTTGCCAGCTTGACCCTCTGGGCTTCTCCTCCGGAAAGTTCGGTGGAAGGCTGACCCAGCTTGATGTATCCCAGGCCCACCTCTTCAAGAGTCCGCAAGGACCTCGCTATACTCGGCAGATTCTGAAAGAATTCTAACCCCTCAGTGACGCTCATGTCAAGCACATCGAAGATATTCTTTCCTTTATATTTAACTTCCAGGGTCTCGCGGTTATATCTGTGGCCCTTGCATACTTCACATGGCACATATACATCTGGCAGGAAATGCATCTCGATCTTGATTATCCCATCGCCGCCGCAGGCCTCGCAGCGGCCCCCTTTAACATTGAAACTGAACCGGCCTTTGCTGAATCCTCTCATCTTGGCTTCCGGCAGGCTGGCAAACAGATCCCTTATGTGGGTGAACATGCCTGTATATGTGGCCGGATTAGATCTGGGAGTCCTTCCTATGGGGGACTGGTCTATATCTATGACCTTATCTATATTTTCGATGCCGATTATCTCGTCGTGAGCTCCGGCATCATCCAAGGTCCTGTTGGTTATCCTGGATACGCCCTTGTACAGTATTTCGTTGACAAGGCTGCTCTTTCCGGATCCCGAAACTCCTGTGACGCATATGAGCTTGCCCAGCGGAAATTCTACATCAATGCCCTTGAGGTTGTTCTGCCGGGCGCCTTTGACTATCAGGGATTTCCCGTTGCCCGGCCGGCGAGTCTTTGGCACCTCGATCTTGCGGGCGCCGGAAAGATACTGGCCGGTTATGGACTCCTTGCAGGCTTTGATGTCGTCTACAGTTCCCTGAACGACCAGTTCTCCGCCGTTTATTCCTGCTCCCGGCCCTATATCGACGATATGGTCGGCAGCATACATGGTATCTTCGTCATGTTCTACTACTATTAGCGTATTGCCTATATCCGTAAGCTGTCTCAGAGTAGCCAGCAGTTTTTCATTATCTTTCTGGTGGAGTCCGATACTCGGCTCATCCAGGATATACAGCACACCCACAAGACTTGAACCGATCTGAGTAGCAAGCCTTATCCTCTGGGATTCCCCTCCTGAAAGGGTTCCTGCCGAACGGCTAAGGGTCAGGTAATCCAGACCTACATCTATCAGGAATTTCAGCCTGGACTTTATCTCTTTCAGCACTTGATAGGCAATGGCAGCATCTTTTGCAGAGAGCTGCAGTCCTTCGATAAATGACAGGGCGTCCCTCACCGACAGGTCGGAAAGATCTGCGATATTCTTGCCGCCAACGGTCACGGCAAGTATCTCAGGCTTGAACCTTTTTCCGTGGCATTCAGGACAGATGTCTATGGTCATATATTCTTCCATCTTGTTCTTGAAATAGTCGGAAGTGGTCTCCCTGTAGCGCCTTTCGATATTGTTGATCACTCCTTCAAAAGGACGGTCCTGTAAAGACCGGCTTCCGGTATTGCGGCTCACATAATAATATTTGAGATGCCGGTCACCGGTGCCGTACAAAAGTTCCTGTATGAATTTTTTTGGCTGCTCTTTGAGCGGTTTATCTATATCAACTCCGTTATCCTCGGCAAGAGCATTTACCTGCTGCCTGTAGAACCCGCTGAATTCCATGGAGCCGAACACCGTGGCCAGAGCGCCGTCAGGTATGCTCATATCCATCCTGACGATCTTGTCCGGATTCAGCTTCTGTGTATATCCCAGTCCGCTGCAGCATGGACAGGCTCCAAAAGGAGCGTTGAACGAGAACATCCTCGGTTCCAGTTCTTCTATGCTGACGCCATGTTCCGGGCAGGCCAGCTTGCTGCTGAAAGTCCTCTCATAATGATGATCGTAAAAATCCCCTTCGATATTTACAAGTCCTTCGCCATGAGCCATGGCAAGCTCGCAGGCCTCGGCGATCCGCCCCTCCTGTCCGGGACGCACCACTATCCTGTCTACCACTATCTCTATGTTATGTTTGAAAGTCTTTTCCAGCTTGATCTCGTCCTCATTTATCAAATTGATCTGTCCGTCAACCTTGACCCTGGTAAAACCTTCTCTTTTGATCTTTTCCAGTATCTTTTCGTGGGTGCCCTTACGGCCTCTGACTACAGGTGCAAGGATCAGCAGTTTGGTGCCTTCTTCCATTTCCATGATGGTATCCACCATCTGATCCACCGACTGGCTGGTGATCAGCTTGCCGCATACTGGGCAGTGAGGTTTCCCCACTCTGGCATACAGAAGCCTGAAATAATCATGTATCTCGGTGACTGTCCCGACCGTGGAACGCGGGTTTCTGTTGGTGGTCTTCTGATCTATGGAAATCGCCGGAGAAAGGCCCTCTATATATTCAACATCAGGCTTTTCCATCTGCCCCAGAAACTGTCTGGCATATGAGGAAAGGCTTTCCATATATCTTCTCTGCCCCTCTGCATATATTGTGTCGAAAGCCAGCGAAGATTTGCCTGATCCTGAAAGCCCAGTAAGTACGACAAATTTGTCTCTTGGTATGGTCACATTGAGGTTTTTCAGGTTGTTTTCGTTGGCGCCTTTGATGACTATATCTTTTGCCATTATTTATCTCCTTAAAGTTTTGCTTTGTATTCAAATATCTGGTCACGCAGGGAAGCCGCACGCTCAAACTGCAGGTCGGAAGCGGCCTGTTTCATTTCGGCTTCCAGCTTCTTGATGTAGTCAGTCAGTTCTTTCTTTGTCATCTCGGCAGCTTTCTTGCCCTTGTAGATGTCCTCATCTTCCGCCGCATGGGTGGCCTCTATGACAGACCTGATGGACTTCCTGACGGAAGCCGGGGTGATACCGTGTTCTTCATTGTATTTCTGCTGTATCTGCCGTCTCCTGCCGGTTTCGTCGATGGCCGCTTTCATGGCCTTGCTTATGCCGTCGGCATACATTATGACTTTTCCGTCTACATTTCTGGCTGCCCGTCCGATGGTCTGTATCAGCGATGTCTCCGTTCTCAGGAACCCTTCTTTGTCAGCATCAAGGATAGCCACCAGGGAAACCTCCGGTATATCCAGCCCTTCTCTGAGCAGGTTGATACCTACAAGGACATCAAACTCTCCCATGCGCAGGTCCCTTATGATCTCCATCCTTTCGAGGGTATCTATCTCTGAATGGAGATATCTCACCTTGATGCCCACACCTTTGAGGTAGTCTGTAAGGCTTTCGGCCATCTTCTTGGTCAGGGTGGTGACAAAGACCCTCTCGCTTCTGTCGGTGACTTTTCTGATCTCGCCTATCAGATGGTCGATCTGGCCCTGGGTAGGATGTACCTCTATAGGAGGATCAAGGAGCCCGGTCGGCCTTATTATCTGCTCGGCGCTTATGCCGCCTGACTGTTCCCTCTCATATGGGGCCGGCGTTGCGCTCACATACAGTATCTGATTGACCATACTGTTAAATTCATCGAATTTGAGAGGCCTGTTGTCCAGAGCCGAAGGCAGTCTGAATCCGTATTCCACCAGAGACATCTTTCTTGAACGGTCCCCCTCGTACATGGCCCTCAGCTGGGGCAGCATCACATGGGATTCATCTATCATTATGAGAAAATCCTTCGGAAAATAATCTATGAGGGTATAGGGCCTGGTGCCTGCAGGCAGTCCGTTAAGGTGCCTGGAATAGTTTTCTATGCCTTTGCAGGTGCCTATTTCTCTCAGCATTTCCAGATCATATCTGGTCCTCTGTTCTATGCGCTGGGCTTCCAGCAGCTTGCCCCTGTCTTTGAACCAGCGCACCCGTTCTTCCAGCTCTTCGTCTATGGTCTTGAGAGCATGCTCCATTTTTTCAGGTGATGTTACATAGTGGGAAGCCGGATAGATGGCGATGTGATCTCTGGCTCCGGTTATCTCGCCAGTTACAGGGTTCATTTCTTTGATGGATTCCACCTCGTCGCCAAAGAGTTCAACTCTGACTGCCGATTCCGACCCGGCCGGATATATGTCTATGACATCGCCTCTGGCTCTGAAAGTTCCCCGTTCAAAGGCCATGTCGTTGCGGTTGTACTGGATGTCTACCAGCCGGCGCAGGATATCCTGGCGGCTCTTTTCCATGCCCGGCCGCAGGGAAAGGACCTGATTCTCGTAGTCCACCGGGCTTCCCAGTCCGTATATGCATGAAACGCTGGCAACGATTATGACATCACGCCTTTCTGCCAGGGCTGCCGTGGCCGAATGGCGCAGCTTGTCTATCTCGTCGTTGATCTGGGAGTCTTTTTCTATATATGTGTCAGTGGATGGCACATAGGCCTCCGGCTGATAATAATCGTAGTAGGAGACAAAATACTCCACTGCGTTCTCGGGGAAGAACTCCTTGAACTCGCCGTGAAGCTGTGCCGCCAGGGTCTTGTTGTGGGAAATGACCAGCGTGGGTCTTTGCACCCGCTCGATGATATTGGCCATGGTGAAGGTCTTGCCGGAGCCGGTGACGCCCATGAGGGTCTGGGCCCGCTTGCCTTGCAAAATCCCGTTTGCCAAGGTTTGCACCGCCTGCGGCTGATCGCCAGTCATCTTGTATTCGGAATGTATCTTGAACTCAGCCATGAGTGATGCTCCTTTCTATCTGCCTTACGGAATGCATTATCAGAGGATCCACTGATGATACTTCCTGCTTGATGGCTCTGGCCCGGCGTCTTCCGCAACCTGCCGGCTTGTGCCGGCATCCGGCGCCGCTCATTCCAATATACCACATATTCTGTCCATAAAAAACACAAATTTGCGCAAAATACTATGGTTACAGTCAGCCAAAAATTCGTGCAGGAATTTCTGGAAATATTGTATCACAGCAGGTCGGATTGTGCAAACGGATGTTCTTCTGTGCTGTGCATAAAAATTCTTTTTGCGCTGTAAGCGTCTGTTTGCAGGGTCTACATTTCAAATCTTTTATGGGTCTTTCTCCACGAATAAAAAGAAGTGCGTAGCGATTATCCATCATACGCACCTCATCCGGCGTCATCAGTTCTCGACCGCTAATCTGATAATTCTTCCAGCAGCCTGCCGGTATCTCTCAGATTTTCTCCTTTTGGATCGAGTATCACATAGGAAGTGTTGCACTGCATAGCGTTTGGTTTACAAAAAAAGCGGGTCTTTCCCACTCCGCTGCCACCGCATACAATCATGTTCAGATTTCGTTTATGCTTCCTGCCATCTAAACCGACACGCACATTCTGTGTCAGCAGCTTGTTATTCGCCGGCTTCCTGTCACGATACATTTTATCGATCTGTCCGGCGTTTCCCTTAAAGGTGTTGTTGGGCAGACGAATAGCGCCGAGAAGATCGGCTCGCTGTGCGATATACTTACGCACGGCGGGATTTTCCTTATCCATTGTGCCTTTGCTCGTGATAAGCGCCATCACGCCGCCCGGTCTGATCTTGGCTAAGGACTTCGCAAAAAAGTAGTCGTGGATTAAAAAGTTATGCTTGTTATACCTCCTTTCATTGATACGAATATCGCCGAAAGGTACATTCCCAATCACAGCGTCAAAAAAGCTGTCGGGGATATTTGCTTCCTCAAACGGCTGTGCCGCTATCGAGGTTTTCTGATAAAGCTGCTGTGCGATACCCGCCGAGATTTTGTCGATCTCCACGCCGTAAATTTTGCTGTCCTGCGCGGTGTAAAGTTCAATAAACTCGTCCGCCCAAGAGGAATTGTTTTCATCGAAGGCTTCGGGAATACCGCCCCAACCAACATACTGCGAAAGGATTTCTTGTTCTTCGGGCGTGGCAAAGCGGTTGTCAAACTCACATTCCTTCAGCACCCTGATTGCCTCCATATTCCTGCGGAAGCGTTCTTTTTTACCTGCCTCCGGCACTTCGTGGGAAGTAAGATCAAAGGTGTGCCGCTTGGACAACGGGATTTCGGGGTGCAGATCAAAGGCCTGTACTCGTGAGCGCTTTTTCAAATTTATTGCAGGCTATTGCCATGACCGGATTTCTTCTCGAAAATAAACTCACAAGAACACCTGCCTCCTTAGTTATCGCCGTCAGACATTGTTCTTGTGTTTGCTCATTTTCAGTATTATCACCGCTGCGGTCGCAACGATCGCAGCAGCTCCGCCTATGATAAGCGGAGATATACCCCTTGATGAAGCCGCAACCAGATCAACAGTCTTTTCCGTATCACCAGCTTTAAGGGTTACGGTGCCCACCGTGTCTCCTTCGCTGACCGGGCCGAAAACGGTTGAAGGGATGTCGTATTCGGCGGTCACGGTCTGCCCGTCCTGTACCAGTATGTTTGCGCCATCAGGCAGTTTCACATGGAATGTTCCGGCTCCCAGGATGGAAGTGACGGTCATGTCCTTCGGAGTAGTGTCCGGGCCTTCTGCCCTAAGTCCGTCTGTCAGGGTATATAGCTCTATGGTATCTAAGAAATCTCCCTGAATTATCCTTTGGCCGTCTTTATACATCAGTTCTTCACCACCCATGGCCACCGAATAAAATACAAGTCCGTCTTTTTCCATGCATCCTGAGAAACAGTATCCGGCAGCAGGAGTCCATCCTGTCTTGATTCCGGTCATATACCGGGCATAGGGGCTTTCATAGCGGTCATCAGGGAACATGACGAAGTTTGTAGTTTCGTATGTAAATCCTTCATCCCGTACATTGGAAGCCGGCACCTCGCCGTCCGGATAGCTGACCGCTTCCCTGAACTGGTCAAAACTCATGGCGTATCGGCACATCCTCACCATATCTTCCGGGGTGGTGTAATGATCGTTGGCAGATATACCTGTGGGGTCCTTGAAATTGGTGTTTTCACACCCCAGCTCCCTGGCCTTTTCATTCATCATATCCAGGAAAGTATTCATATCTCCGCCGATCTCAAAAGCAAAGGCTGTTGCCGCCTCGTTGCCCGACGGCACCAGCAGGTACCTCATACAGTCCTTATATGAGATGATCTCGCCTGCTTTCAGGTGTTTCAGAGGAACCATGGAGCTGCAGTACATGGAGCTGACGGCTCTTTCATCCACGGTAAGCTCCCCTTCAAGCTCAGGATTTTCTTCCAGCACCAGTATCGCTGTCATCACCTTGGTCATGCTGGCCGGCGGAAGCTGCATATCGGCATTTTTGGCATAGATCACCGTGTCTGTAGTTGCTTCGTAAAGTATCCCTGCCTTTGAATGTGACAGATAATCTCCCGTCTCCAGCATGGCGCTGCCGCTGCCGAGGCCGAAGCCTCCGTCTGGATCTCCGGAAACTGCTGCGGCCTGCGCAGGGAATGCCAGCCATATGGAAACAAGCATGATAACTGTCAAGATCGATGCCAAATACTTTTTTTCGTCAGCATATCAGTCTTAGCCCACTCTTTCTGATAAGATTCTTTTTTCCAGTATAATATGCGCTTATCAAAAAGGCAAGCTAAGGGAAGATTTGCTTTCGTTCATAAAGATAGTCCAGCAGCGCTCTTTCCTGTTCCGGTGGAAATACCCTCGGTATCCGGAGGGTCTTTTGGAGGTTGGAAGTGCTGCAGGTCCCGTGTCTGTCCTTGAGCTTCTTGTCGAAAATCCCACGAACTTTTATGTAATGACAGGTCACTTCATAGTCGCTCAGATCGGTGAGGGCAAATTCGTATTCTGTCCTTTCTGCCATGCTGCCGTTGTATCCGTAACAGCGCATTTGGCCGGGAGTAAGGTATATCCTCATAACAAGAGAAGTTCCCGAACAATCTGCCCAATATATCAGCAGCGGCACACATGCCAGCAGCCCTGCCGCAGAAAAGAACATGAAAATCTGTCTGAGCCCCTGCACCCACCCAATGTACATATAGTCTCTGGTGAGGGCCAGACCGGCCACGGACACCAGCAGAGGAAGCACGGTCCCCAGCAGGAACAGCTTTCTGGGAAATCTGAGGAAAAATTTGCGCCTGTCTCTGTCTGCCTCCATGACTATGCTTTCTTTCTCAACCGCAGCAGCTTTAGCCTTTTCCAGTTTTTCCTCGTGATGTGCCTTGTCACCCTGAAAAACTGATACGAAGGTCATAATGAGCGGCACGATCAGCAAGAGGATCACCGTGATCCCGATGGCAAAGATAAATCCGCCGCTCGCTCCCGCAGAAAGGGGTTCAAACAGGATGATACATGTCAGCAGGGTAAGGATTTCCAAGATTAGCAGATATGCGCAGAAAGGGAGGAAAAGGTTGAGAAACCCTTTTCCTTTCAGCGGGTATCTCCGGCTTTTTCGCAGATTGTCGAGACCTTTGCCCTGAACATATCCTGAGGCCAGATCTCCGATCGTCCGTGAATCGGCCAGGTCGGCCATCAGCAGTATGCCCGCAATTGCCATTGAGATGCCTCTGCCTGTCTCGGCCTTATCGCTTTCTGCTGTCCTGCGCCGATCGATGAAGAGCAATACCAGTTTGGCAATGACGGTAGTGTATATGGGTCCCAGCAGCATGACGAGCATGCACAGATCGTTATGTCTTTCCCATGTTAGCCCCATGGCATCTGGCGGTATCCGGCGCAGCAGCAGGCTTATAAGGAAAAATATAATGTACGATGCTGCTGCTTTGAGCAGCCAGCGGACAGCTTTTCCGGTTCTCTTGCGCATCATCTTTCGCCTCCCGTATCTTATCTTTATAAAATGATAGACAAAGGTCAGGCCAACCGTCTACCGACCGAGAGTAAAGGATTTGTAAAATCCTTTTGGAAGGCTCCGCAAAAAACGTAAAAGTCTCCTGTGCAGGCAAAATTACACCGGTCAGTGAGAATCTTGCCTGCGGAGACTTTCTCAGAACTTATAGAAAATAGCGATCATGGGGAATTTTGGCGACGGCGTCAGAGCCTGATTGCCGCAGTCAGCAGACCAGTCGGTCATCAAGGACTATTTCTTTTCAAAATCCGCCTTCATCGCTCTTATCCTGTTTTCATCGCTGAATATCTTTGCGGCCTGAAAAGCTATGAGTTTTGCGCCTGTTATGATGGCCTCATGAGCCCTGTCGCTCCTGACGGCCTTCTCAAATTCCCTTGTATGGACAGGCGCATCATCAACGATCTGCAGACATGGATGGAAAGCCGGGCATCCGTAGCTGACATTGCCTATGTCCGATGAGCCGAAGATCAGATCTTTCGGGCCGTTTTCCTCGATCCCCAGCTCTTCAAAGACTTCCCTGAGAGCCTGCTCACCGGCTGCATTTCTGCGCAGATCGACATAATAGGTCTGGTCTTTAGGCGTCCTTTCCCATGTTGTCTGGGTCGCAATGGCCGCACCGGCGGCACAGTCATCTGTGAGCCTTATCAGTTCCTCCATATAGTCTTTGCTGCCTGCCCTAATGAACAAGTGATACACTGCTTTTTCCGGCACTATATTTGGAAAAGCACCGCCATCCTTTATCACGCCATGAAACTGGGCATCCGGCCTTGTATGCTGCCTGAGCATGTCTATGGCGTGTATCATGAGCTGGACGCCGTTAAGGGCATTTTTACCTTCCCACGGCGCCGCCGAAGCGTGGGCGGCTTTTCCGTGAAATTCATAAAAGAATTCTCCCAGTGCCTGGAACTGCGGCATTACAATATTCCTGTTGTACATATGGACCATCATTGCCATATCGTACTGGTCGAAAAGACCCATATCCGCCATGATGCATTTGGCCCCATCGTCCTCCTCGTCAGGGGTTCCGATGATGTGAACATCTGCGTCCAGTTCATCCTGCAGATCTTTAAGGGCCAGTCCGGCCAGCATGCTTATGGCACCGCTGAGGCAGTGGCCGCAGGCATGTCCGATTTCTGGCAGAGCGTCATATTCTGTCAGCAATGCGATCTTGTATTTATGATCGTTGCTGCCGTACACGCCTCTGAAAGCGGTCTCTTTTCCGCAGAAAGGCTTTTCCGTCTTATAGCCGTGATCTTCCAGAAGTCTTACCAGTCCGGCCGATGTCTCGTATTCCCTGCCGGAAAGTTCAGGATTGTCAGCCATGTGGTCGCTTACTGCGATCATCTCGTCTTTGTACTTTGTGATTTGCCTATTTATTTCACATTGCAGTTGCTCATATGTCGGCATATTTTTTTCTTTCATTTATATCATCAGGAAACCTGCTGCAACATAACCTACAAATGATACGCCTGCCACTATCCCTATATATGGGAGCTGTGCCACGGCGTAATCCACATTGCTGATCTTGCATGCCGAAGCTGACAGTAAGGTTACATCCGAATAGAAGCAGGCCTGGGCTCCGAAACATGCAGCAGATATTATAGCGCCCAGAGTCAGCGGTATGCTCGCTCCACAGGCAGCCGCAATAGGCAGTATTATCGGAGTACAGATGGCCGGAATGCTCCATATGTTGCCGGTAGCAAAGCAGACAAGGCCAATGATCACAAACGATATGGCCGGGAGCCATGCAGCGCTCATATATGGTCCTGCAACTTCTATCAGGTATTCAGGCAGTCCGATCAGGTCTATGGACTGTCTGTAGAAAAGGGAAGTGACAAGCACAACGGCTATGAAAAGCATATCTTCCAAACCTTTATAGCAGCAGTTACAGAACTTGTTGAAGCTCATTATCCTCGCAGGTATAAACAGTATGAAGCAAGTGACTATACCCAATATTACTCCGTAAAGGATATCATCTAGTATAAGTGCGCCGGCAATTACTACTGCCATGGGGATAACAAAGGTCCAGAGATGAGGTTCTATTTCTCTTTCTTCTTTGCCGCTGTTGTCAGAAGCCGCTCCCATAACTTCACCAAAAACATCGTCCTGGTTCTGCATATTGCTGGAATCAGGCCAGAGCTGACCAGTCTCTTCTACTCTTTTATAAGCTTTTTTCATTCCTCCCATCTTCGGCACGATACCAAAGACGACCAGCAGGACAAAAATAACGCACAAGAATGGATAAAAGAAATACGGCATGATATTGTACCATATGTCCATTGCACTGTCACCAACTGATGCGGCTTCAGGGGTTTGTTCAAAAATTCCGGAGAAGAATACAACCCATGCGGAAATCGGTATGATAATGCACACCGGAGCCGAGGTCGTGTTGATGATATAGCATAACATTTCTCTTGGTGTTTTATACTCGTCTGCAACAGTTATGACACAGTTGGCCGTAACTAATATGCTTAAATAATCATCAATAAAGATTATAACGCCGCATATCCATGTAAGGAGAAGCACCTGTTTTTGTGATTTGACATATCTTCTGGCCAGATCGCTTATTGCCATTGCACCTTTTGACTGTCTGAGAAGCTGTACGAAACATCCAAACAGCAGACATATTATAACGATGTAGTTGTTATCCGCATCTGTTGAAGCATCAATAAGCGCATCTGTCATCGGCATGAAGAACCCTGCTTTATAGTACAGCAAATATCCCAATGCTCCGGAAAGGATAATACTCGTTATACATTTCTTTGTCAGCAGAGCAAGCAGAAAAAAGCTCACCACGGGAATTAATGTTAAAATTCCTAAATTAGTTCCATCCATATAGATTCCTTTCTCCCCTATTATTATTCGTACAAGTTCCAAAATACCCGGCTTTTGCGTTGTGTGAGCGCTGATATCATCTCAGATGTGCTGTCCTGTATATTATCGTATCCTGGGCGCTCTTATCCAGTTCTGTAAAATATGCCATATAACCGGCCACCCTGACCATGAGTCCTCTGTAGTTCTCCGGCTTTTTCTGGGCTTTTTTGAGTGTCTCGTTATCAACCACATTTATCTGTATGTGCTGACCGCCATCCTCAAAATATGTCTTTATCACCCCTTCTATTATGTCTATGCCTTCTTCGCCCTGTACGCCGTCAGGACTAAAACGCAGATTATAAAGAGCCCCCTCGTGCAGAGATTCAGACACCATGCTCGCCACAGACTTGACCGTAGCTGTGGGACCGTGTATATCCCTGCCCATCATAGGTGATGATGCGTCGCAGAAAGGTTCTCCCGCCAGCCTTCCGTCAGGCAGAGCTCCTGTCACAAGTCCGTGGGGAATATTCATAGTCTGGGAATCGATGCCAAAAGCATAATATCCGCCTCTGGCATCAGGCCATTGCTGTACGGTTTCTGCAATGTATGTCATCATCTCTTTATATACTTCGTCCACATGTTTCTGGTTATTCCCATATTTTTCAGGTTTCTTCAGCAGGAGCTGGCGCAACCTCTCGTAACCTTCAAAGTTGCAGTCGCATGCTTTTATCAGTTCATCCATGGACACATCCTTGTCCTGGAATACACATTTTTCTACGGCAACTATACAATCAGCAAGGTTCGCTGCTCCTGTCACATAAAGGCCGTCTGTGGAATACAGGGCGCCGCCGTGCTGGACAGACTTGCCGCTTTCAACGCAGCCCTTTGTTACCATCGAAGCAAAGATCACCGGAAACCTGTTCATGTGTATGCTCTGCATCAGGTTATATCCTGTGCGTATCATGTCGTAATGATATATGATCTGCTTTTTCAGCGCATCTTTAAATTCTTCTATATTTTTGAATTTCCTCGGATCACCTGTCTTAAGGCCCATGAGCTTTCCTGTAGCCGGGTCGACTCCGTCATGGAGGACAAATTCCACCATCTTTCCCATGTTCACATAGCCTGCATCCGGCGAACCGTCGGCTCCTCCGCCGCCCGGCGCCGGCTGTGTACATCCAACTATGTTCCAGTCTCTTGCTTCTTCGATGGTGCTGCCTATACCTTTTTCCATACAGATCTTTATGGCTGCTTCATCACTGAAGAATCCCGGATTTGCCTGGCCTTCCTGCACCATCTTGCACCCGAAGCGCATGAGTTTCTCAGGAGTACCGTCCCATACCCTCAGAGCCATGACCGGCTGTTTTACCTGCAGCTCATCAGCTGCCTCAAGGCACAGGTAGGACAGATCGTTGGTGGCATCTTTTCCGTCTCTGGTCTGACCTCCGACCATAAGCGTCTGCCACATTGGATATCCGGCAAAAGCCGTGGCATACCAATTGTCCCTGACTTCGTAAACCTCATTGGTCTTGAGGTACAGACATTCTATGAGTTCAAGCGCTTCTTCTCTTGTTATCCTCTGTCCGTCTATCACATCTTTTTTGTAGAAAGGCCACATATACTGGTCAAATCTGCCAAAGCCCCCTGCCGTGGTACACACTTCTATGTAGAAATACACATGTACGAACCATATGGCCTGTACTGCCTGCCAGAAAGTTTCCGGCGGATTTTCCGGCACAGTCATGCAGTTTTCAGCAATAGCAAGTAACTCTTTCTTGCGTTTTTCATCTTTGCATACGGCTGCCTGCCTTCTGGCTTCATCTGCCATCCTGTGGGCATAGGTTATAAGAGCGCGACTCTGGATGATACATGCCTGCCAGAAATCCACCTTTGCCTGTTCCTCCATGGTCTGAGGCACGATGCTGTCTATATTGTTCTGACATTCTTCTATATATCCTTTAAGTCCTACGGAAAGGATCTTGTCATGGTCGCAGGTTGTCTCGCCTGAAACGCCATTTTCCAGGCCAACACAGATTATGTCGTCCTTTTCAGCCGCTTTGATATGTGCCGGCATGGCGCAGGCGGCAATGTCTTCCATGGATTTTCCATCCCAGTATTCCAGTGTTTTGAGGATAATCTCTTTATCCTCAGGTGAAATGTAGTAGGGGTCTTTGCTCCTTACGGAAAAATCGTCTATGTCGTCTCTGTACCACGAACTTGACTGAAATTCCGGATGAAGGTTGGCTCCTCTGTATGCGTTGGTAGCTGTACCTACTATAAGCTCGTCATCCATTATCAGCGTCGTCATATTTTCCATGATATGATTGACCACTTTTGCCCGGAATATAGGCACGGCGTCACCGGCATATTTTTTATATGCTTCTGTCTGCAGCACAAGTCTTTCTGCTGTTATCTGGGGAATAGTATCGAAATATTTTTCTTTCATCTTTTTGACTCTGGCTGTCAACATGTTCATTCCTCCTGTTTGGTTGTTATATATAATGATATGCTCAAGCAAGGGCTGAATCGAGTCAGCCCTTGCTGTCTTTGATGACTTCGTTGCTTGCTTTTGGCCGGGCAGTCCGCCTTTTCAGTAAAAGTTTGCTGAAAAATATGATTTCTTTGCTAAAAATTCCATTTTAAAATCCTCCTTGGGTTTTTTATCTGGTATATAATATTCTCAAGGAGGATTTGGCTATGCTTTTTGAACGAACGGTTTACCTTGATGATTTCCCGATGAACATCAGGATCGCAAAGATAACAGAATATCCTTTCCATTACCATCAGGATGTGGAGTTTGTATATGTGCTTAAAGGCGAAGTATATCTTAAAGATGTGTCATCCCACTATCTTCTCAAGGAAGGGGATATATTCACCATAAACGGCCACGAAGTGCATGGCATAACAGCCACAGACAAAGACAACGCTATAGCCATCATACAGATAAGCAACCGCTTCTTTACCCAGTATTTTCCCACTCTGGACAAGGCTTGCTACATGTCCTATGCATACAAAGACAAATATCTAAAATTAGATGTCCTCAGAAAAATGCTGCTTCAGATCCTGTCTGACTATTCCAGAAAAAGTTTTGACTACAAACGGTCATGCACTGACCGGATGATCCAGGTCATAAGCTACCTGAACATGCATTTTAACCTTTTCGCTTTTGAAAGCAATATGATCGTAAATTTCAACAATGATAATCCGCTTGTCATAGAAAGGATAAGCAGGATAATAAATTATGTTTACGCAAATCACAAAAATAAGGTAACTCTTGAGGATATCGCAGAACGAGAACACCTGAATCCCTTTTACCTTTCTCATCTCATAAAGGACTATATGGGAATAAGTTTCCAGGAATTTCTCTGTTTTGCAAGAGTTGAAATGTCAGAGATCCCCCTGCTTGAAACTGATAAAAAGATAAGCGCCATCGCCAATGATGTGGGTTTTTCGACCACTTCTTATTATGACAAATATTTCAGCAAGTGGTTCGGCCATACTCCCCTTGAACACCGGCAGCTATATACATCGCAGATCTTGAGCCAGGCGCGTCCGGCAGATCTTATTCTGCTCCCTGAAAATAAAGCCATAAATATCATACGCAGGCGTCTTTCGGCGATCAACGGACAGGAAAACAGCGCTCTGACTGTAAGCCGCCTGCACTTTTCAGTGGAAGTCGATCCCCAAACAGTACCTGTCCGCCGCCTCAACTGTTCCCTTGAAGTCATCGTCACCCCGGAAGATTATCATATCATGGGAGAAAGGCTGTTTAGCATGCTGTACGATCTGGGCGCCAGGAAAGTCCTGCTTCTCAGCCGCAGAAAAGAAGATGACAGCATTCTGCCTCTGCTGGCCAACAGGCTGAATTTCATTGGATTTGAAACCGGCATACTGTCCGATCATGGCCTCGAAAACTGTTTTTCTGCCGGAAATGATTCCATAGCATCAGCCATAGAAATATTTCTCGGATATTTTATGGGCGGAGCAGCCGCAGCAGACGGTACAGGCGCGGCCATAATCCCAAAGCCCGGCGGCGGTACATGCAATGTCCAATGTCCGCGGTGTTTCCTTCGGGATCAGGGAGACTCTCTCAAGATATTGAAAGGCTCCCGTTCATGCATGACCTCCTGCCTTATACCAAAGCCTTCATACTATGCCTACCGCCTGCTCAGAAATATAAAGGGCCAGTTGCTCTACATGGGGAAATATTATTTCGTGGTAAAGGACGATTCCATGGAAAATCCCGCATACATCCTGGCTGTCATAAATCATAACGATGATATACGCCGCCTTTGTTCAAGGAAAGTCGGTGCTTTTGAAGCTGATGATGTGAGCCGTTCTTTTAAGGATGAACTCAATATCGACTTTACCATTCCTCTGGCTGACGGAAAATATGCTGTAGGAAGGTATGCCCTGACCGATTCCAATTCTGTTCTTTCACACATGGCAAGGCTTGAATTTGCGGATACTTTCCCGCTTCCTGAATCCTGGGCAAGACTCATAAGCACCGAACCCATGTCCCAGGTTTACATGGAGACCGTCAGCGGCAAGATCAATGTAAGTTCCGCCATATCAGGAGCAGGTATCGAGATAATAGTCATAGCACCGGCCGAGGATGCTGACAGTCCTGGCAGGTGATCTTCCCTGGGACAAAAGCAAAGCTTTCGGTGAGATCGTGCTGCAGCGGCGGTTAATTTGCTTTTCTGCTGCAAAAGGTTAATGACAATTTTGTCTTATTATGGTATGCTATGATAGGGTATACGGGTTTGAAAAAATAACTTATTAAAGAGGTATCATCATATGGACAAGTTTTTTCACCTAAAGGAAAACGGCACAACAGCTTCAACTGAAGTCATGGCCGGTCTTACGACATTCTTCGCCATGTCTTACATCATTGTTGTCAATCCGGGAATACTTTCTCAGTCCGGAATGGAATGGGGCGCAGTTTTTCTGGCTACCATCATCGCTTCTATCATCGGAACACTTGTAATGGGTCTTGTGGCCAATGTTCCGTACGCACAGGCTCCGGGAATGGGTCTGAACGCTTTCTTTGTTTATACGGTATGCTTCGGACTTGGATTTACATGGCAGCAGGCTCTGTCAATGGTATTCATTTGCGGTCTTTTCAATATCTTTATCACTGCTACCAAAATCCGCAAATACATTATCAAATCCATCCCGCTCAGCCTGCAGCATGCCATCGGAGGAGGCATAGGGATATTCGTAGCGTATATAGGACTCCTGAATGTCGGCATCATAACCTTTGACAGCGGAGTTCCGGCCCTTGCCACTTTAAACCAGCCGCAGTTTTGGGTATTCCTTATCGGCCTGGTCCTTACCATCGTCCTGCTGGCACTGAAAGTAAAGGGTGCGATCCTGATCGCCATAATAGCAACAACCCTGATCGGTATTCCTTTCGGTGTTACTTCACCGCAGGAAACTACCAGCTTCACCGAAGCATGTCAGGCTCTGCCGACAACTTTCCTGGCTATATTCAAGGAAGGCGGCATTGCAAGCCTGTTCACCGACATGTCCAAGCTCCCGCTTGTACTCATAACGATATTCTCATTCAGTATTTCTGATACTTTCGATACTATCGGAACATTTATCGGTACCGGCCGCAGAAGCGGTATCTTCAGTGAAGAGGATGAAAAGAACCTTGAAACCCGCCCCGGCTTCCATTCAAGACTGGACAAGGCGCTGTTTGCTGATGCAACCGCAACTTCCATAGGGGCTCTGTTTGGTACATCCAATACGACCACTTTTGTAGAAAGCGCTTCCGGTATCGGAGCAGGCGGCCGCACAGGACTTACATCTGTAGTAGTCGCCATATGTTTTGCTGTTTCGGCATTCCTGGCCACTTTCGTCAGCGCCGTTCCTTTTGCAGCAACGGCTCCCGCACTGGTAGCCGTAGGTGTAATGATGACTTCCTCATTTAAAGATATAGACTGGAATGACTTTAACGAAGCAGTTCCGGCATTCTTTGCGGGAATCTTCATGGCCCTCTGCTACAGCATTTCCTATGGTATCGCCGCAGGCTTTATATTCTACTGCATCATAAAGATATTTACCGGAAAAGCCAGAGAAGTTCACCCTATCCTCTGGGTCTGCACTGCCCTGTTCGTGCTTAACTTCATCCTGCTGGCGCTGCTCTGATATTTTGAATACAAAGGGGCGGAGGATGATCCTCCGCCTTTTATCGTGGTCATATTTCTCTTTAGATCTCATTTCCGGGGAATTTTGGTATCCCCTCGAAACCTTTTTGAAGATCCTCATCAGTAGGAATGTAGTCGGTCATGGTGCCGTTGTTATAGCTTTCATATGCTTTGAGGTCAAAATAACCCGTTCCTGTCAGTCCGAAGAGTATGGTCTTTTCCTCGCCTGTTTCCCTGCACCTGACCGCCTCGTCGATGGCAACCTTTATGGCATGGCTGCTTTCCGGAGCAGGCAGGATGCCTTCGCATCTCGCGAAATATTCAGCGGCTTTAAATACCTCCGTCTGTTCCACGCTGCGCGCCTGGATCAGTCCCTGGTCATAGAGTTCGGAAACTATGCTGCTCATGCCGTGATATCGCAGGCCTCCGGCATGATTCGCCGATGGTATGAACCCGCTTCCCAAGGTATACATCTTTGCCAGCGGGCAGACTTTGCCGGTATCGCAGAAATCATATACATATTTTCCTCTTGTGAGGCTAGGACAAGAAGCCGGTTCAACGGCGATGAACTGATAGTCGGCCTCTCCTCTGAGCTTTTCTCCCATAAAAGGCGAGATCAGCCCGCCCAGGTTGGAACCGCCGCCGGCACAGCCGATGATAAGATCTGGCTTTATATCGTACTTTTGCATTGCCTTTTGAGCTTCCAGTCCAATAATGCTCTGGTGGAGCAGCACCTGAGAAAGCACGCTTCCAAGCACATATCTGTAGCCTTCTCTGGTAGTTGCAGCCTCCACTGCTTCAGAAATGGCGCAGCCAAGGCTTCCTGTCGTTCCAGGGTGTTCTACAAGGATCTTTCTGCCGATCTGCGTGGTATCGGATGGCGACGGAGTCACATCTGCGCCGTATGTCCTCATTACTTCTCTGCGGAAAGGCTTTTGTTCATAAGATACCTTTACCATATAGACTTTGCAGTCAAGGCCCAGATAAGCACAAGCCATGGAAAGTGCCGTTCCCCATTGCCCTGCTCCTGTCTCGGTTGTCACTCCTTTAAGTCCCTGCTGTTTTGCATAGTAAGCCTGGGTGATGGCCGAGTTGAGCTTGTGGCTCCCGCTGGTGTTATTACCCTCAAACTTATAATAGATCTTGGCAGGAGTATCCAGTTTTTCCTCAAGGCAATAGGCCCTTACCAGCGGAGACGGGCGGTACATCTTGTAGAAATCCTGTATTTCCTGCGGGATATCGAAGTAGGCGGTCGTATCATCAAGTTCCTGTTTTACCAGTTCTTCACAGAAAACATGATCCAGTTCATCTGCGGTCATTGGTTTAAGCGTACCCGGATCGAGCAGCGGCGCCGGTTTCTTTTTCATGTCCGCGCGTACATTGTAATACTGTGTAGGCATTTCGTTTTCTTCAAGGTAAATTTTGTAAGGGATGTTCTTCTTGTCTTTCATTTTTTGTTCTCCTTTTCAATTAATATTAGTTAATTGAAGTGTCTCTGCCCGATAATAACGCCGGAAATGCGCGCCGGCCGGCGCACTGAACAAAAAAAACCTGTCCTTGAAATCAAGGACAGGTCATCAGCCTGCGGTACCACCTTGTTTGATCCTGCTTTGACAGGACCCTCTCAGCAGAGTGCCATCACACTCCTTTCCACTAACGCAGGAATCGCGTCTCAGATACTCGGCCTTTTCATGCCCGGCTGCAAAATTGCTGCCGGCTGATCGGGACCTTTCCCCTTGCCCTCCGGAGCCCATTATTCTGATCCGCTGACTGTCCGGCTTCCACCGTCCCGGATTCGCTGTGAGGGCTGCAATCAGTTTTACTTCTCCGTCAAAGGTTTAGTTATTTGGTTTATGGTGCCAGTTTAACAGTTAACCCTGGGGTTGTCAAGTGATTTTTTACTTTAAAGGGATAAAATTTATGTATAAAACTGCATTATCTGCTTCTGTATCAAATCTCCTGCGGCCCGTGCCAGCTCATCGGGACTTTTTATCATCACAAAATCTTTCTGGTATATTTTCATCGCTGCCCTGGTGTCAGGCGATCTCCCGTTGATTATGGCGATGACCTTGACCCCCGCCTTTCGGAGAGCCCTAACCTCTCCGGCTGTGTCTTCTATTCCTGTCACACCCGAATATTCACGGTTTATCACCCTGCCTTCAGAAAGGTCTGCCGGTACTTTACGGTCGTCATTTGGACTGGCGTCGGTAAGCACTATGAGGATCTTGTTTTTTGCCGGAGAGCTGTTCATAAGATATCCTGCGCCTCTGAAAGCAAGGCCGTCCCGATTCCATCCTGCGGCACAGTAATCCAGGAGCTTCTTTTCTTTTTCCTTGTCGTCATATCCGAAAAACCGGCGCATGACCGTATAGCCCCTTATGCTCAAAAAAGAATAAACCTGGGCAGGAATCCCGCATTTTCTCAGGCTTTCTGCGATCATATACCCCTGCATGGCTATGATCTGCTGGCTGTCCAGTCTGGAAGCCGAAGCATCCAGCATGAGGTCTACAGAAAAATCCGGCTGCTGTTCTTCGGTCATTTGAGTAAAGATCCGGTTATCATCTAGCCGCATGGCTTTCCAGATCTCCCGCGGAAAAAGCCTGCCTGAACGGCTGGGTATGCTGAGCGGCTGAGGATATACCAGCATGGCATTGCATATCTGCTGTGCAAGGCGGTTTATGCCGTTCCTGCAAATATTCCTGTGATCCATAAGGTAACTTTCGTTCTTTTGTCTCTGGATAGCCGCATCAGAAAGAAATTTCCGCACCGTGGCATCTTTCGGAGTTTTCCCTGATCGATCTGCGCTGATCCCGTCCGTCAGATATATATGGCATCCACGATGAGGACCGCTGCACAAAGTCCTGTCGATGTGCAGCGATTCTTCCTCAGAAAACATGGGAAGTCCGAAACAGTTTCGGATATATTGCTGATCGCCCCTGCCTTCCGGCGTCCCGGCAGGGCTCCGTCTGCCGCCGCTGAGATGCAGTTTTGTGCCATCTGCTGTTTTACGCGCAATTATCAGCTCATCCGTCCTGACCATGCGTACAGGTCCCCGTCTGAGAAAAGGTCCAAGTATTTTTTCCCTGATCTCGTCAAATATGCCTGTCAGACGATGATGGCCACGAAAGCCGAAATATCTGCGGAAAATATCTGTCGTCCTGTCATAAATTTCCTGAGATGTGATCGTTTCGGGATACATCAGTTCCTGAAAGAGTTTTTTCTCCCACGGGTTCACAAGTCCCGGCGGTTTACCCAGCACCTGACGCCATTTGGCAGATTCCAAATCGTAGACGATGCTGTTGGCGGCCATCCACTGCTGCCTGGATCTGCCTCCTTCCTCCAGGAAAAAGTCCCGGGCGTGCTGCCGCCTCAGCTCTGCCAGAGCCGGACGGACGCATACTTCTTTCAGGTAAGCGCAATTTTCCAGAGCAAACCAGATGATACCCTCGTATGTATCTGTAAACATGCCTTTTTTGGCAGCAGAAAATAACCGTTCCAGGATCTCATGGTCATACCATTTCCGTACATATCCGATCATAGAGTTCATATACAGGTCCGGTGAACCGTCAGATCTGAATGCAGTAAATTCTGGCTGAAAGTCATATTTTTCCGCCGCAGTCCATATCATGTTCAGCCCGCGTTTGTGGCTTGCCGCCTGTCTGTCTCTGTCCGTCATCTTCTTATCCCGCAAATATTTCTCCGGCTGATGTCCCGGCTGGTATCCTGGCTGCGATCACATCCCTGACCAGCGTCTGTTCGTAAGGATCAAAGGTTTTATTGGTCATCCCCATGTCCAAGGCAGCCACCGGCGTAAGACCGCTTTCCATCAGGCTTATGGCATCCAGCATTCCTCTCAGGTCCAATACCCGGCTGCTCAGCTCACCGCTTTCGCATTTTTTCTCTATATCGTTGAACAGCCCGGCAAATTGGCTGACATATGTCTTTTTCATCGTCGGAAATCCACGCCTGATGAGTTTTTCCAGATTTTCTGCTGAAATCTGCGGCATATGGATCACCATGAATCTTGATGTCAGTGCCTCGTTAAGCTCCCTGGTGCCTGCATAGCCGTAATTCATGGTGGCTATGAACCTTGCCGCCGGATGGACACATATGCTGTCATAGCCCGGAACATTGATGACCCGCCTGAAATCCAGGGCAGAATGAAGCACTGCCAGCGCCTCATTCCGCGCCATGTTGATCTCATCAAGAACGCAGAAACCTCCCTTTAAAGCGCTTTCATATACCGGCCCTGGCCGGAATGTGACCTGACCGTCCCTGAAAGTATCTGTTCCTATCATGTATGAAGCGTCCATGTTTATGTGGAATGATACATTCCACAGAGGACGGCCAAACGCATGGGCAAGGTTTTCGGCCAGCATGTTCTTTCCTGTCGCCTTGTCGCCCACGAGAAGGAGACTTTTGCCGCACAGCAGCGCTCTGGCTGCCTGTTCCCACACTTCTTTGCCATAATATATATCTTTTGAATTGTCCCGGTAGGCAGCCTGCAAGCTGTCTTTGGAACATTGGCCCAGGCATTCGCTCTGCGGCCCGTATCTTTCCCGGAAAGCCATGATTTCATCTATAATCTTAGGATCGATGTTTTCTTCTCGTAGAAAATCCAGCAATATTGTCACCTCGCATGTGATATAAGATCGGGCATGAGACAGATCTGCCGTTTGTTATTATATCATGCCCGCCCTGAGGAGACAAGTGGACAGGGGTGGGGGAGGATGATTTCAATGTCTAATGCAGGAAATCGCCTATAATGGACACCAGCTGCAAGCATCATCCTAATAGGACAAACAATTGCTTTTGCATGATACAGCCGTGTACGAGGATAATCTGTCGCTGAAAGATCAGATAGAAACCAGCATTTTTAATAAAGGGATACATGATCAATGATGATCGTATCCTATCTAAAATGTCGTGCGTCACATATGTCATTTTTTAGTTAAGCATTATATTTTGCAATATATAGTATTTTATAATATATATTTTAGATAAAAAACAAATTAAAAATTAATTCTCATCTTTTGCTTCAAAAATTTGCAACAATAAACATTACTTTCCTACCATGATTTTTTGCTTATATAGTTCATGCCAGGTACGGCTAGACCCATACTGCCGTTCTTTCCAGAGTGGGACAGTTTCTGCTCACTCGCCTCCGCGAGGTGCGATACAAGTTTTTATAGAAATGGCTCTCGTCAATAAAATTTCTACTCACGCGCCTCATGCGAGGCGCGGCGAGTTCAACACAATCCACGCAACAACAATTCGTTTTTTTCTACTCACGCGCCTCATGCGAGGCGCGGCGGCTATGGGGCATGATGACCTATTCCGGTACGCAATTTCTACTCACGCGCCTCATGCGAGGCGCGGCTACCTTGTCCACTATTATTTGCAGGTCTTCTTCTATTTCTACTCACGCGCCTCATGCGAGGCGCGGCGATTCACTGTTTTGTACAACCTGATTAACATTGACATTTCTACTCACGCGCCTCATGCGAGGCGCGGCTCCTCCTGATTTTTTAGCTTTTCAATAACTTTCTTATTTCTACTCACGCGCCTCATGCGAGGCGCGGCTGATCACGGAACCAATCGTTCCAAATAAGGGCATATTTCTACTCACGCGCCTCATGCGAGGCGCGGCAGAATAAGGATGCTCAGAATTAGCAATAACTGCGGATTTCTACTCACGCGCCTCATGCGAGGCGCGGCCTGCTCGGCGTTAAACTTCATCTGCTCACGGGCAAATTTCTACTCACGCGCCTCATGCGAGGCGCGGCCTCTGAGGCGATTTTTTTAATCGCTCCAAGCGAAAATTTCTACTCACGCGCCTCATGCGAGGCGCGGCATACATGAATGCCTCGTTTGTTAATACTCATTACATTTCTACTCACGCGCCTCATGCGAGGCGCGGCTCGTTAATTATTAGGCGGAGGTGATAATTTGAACATTTCTACTCACGCGCCTCATGCGAGGCGCGGCCACAAGAGGCGCAGGCAGAAAGCAAACTGCCGGATTTCTACTCACGCGCCTCATGCGAGGCGCGGCCATAACTGCAACCATCCAGAGATCGGATGAAGTATTTCTACTCACGCGCCTCATGCGAGGCGCGGCTAAAACCACCTCCAAAGAGATTATACACCATAAGATTTCTACTCACGCGCCTCATGCGAGGCGCGGCTGCAGTGAACGGTTATCAAAGACAACTTACGAATAATTTCTACTCACGCGCCTCATGCGAGGCGCGGCTTGGTGTGTTGTCTTTATCTGGTGGCTTTTTCAGAATTTCTACTCACGCGCCTCATGCGAGGCGCGGCACTAACGCCACAAACGCAGCCAGCCAGGCAAACCATTTCTACTCACGCGCCTCATGCGAGGCGCGGCTAAGAGCAGTTTCATCACCAGCAGCATAACGCTGATTTCTACTCACGCGCCTCATGCGAGGCGCGGCACCGATGTTGACGATTTCATCCATGATTCCGACATTTCTACTCACGCGCCTCATGCGAGGCGCGGCACACGAGAACAGAGAACTAAGGGCAATCATCGAAATTTCTACTCACGCGCCTCATGCGAGGCGCGGCGTAGTTGAACCCGCAGAAAGTCTCGGCAGCCATGAATTTCTACTCACGCGCCTCATGCGAGGCGCGGCATGAATGTTCAACAGGCATACATTTCTTCATAACATTTCTACTCACGCGCCTCATGCGAGGCGCGGCTTTGCGGTCATAGATGAGGATATACCGTTTTAGATTTCTACTCACGCGCCTCATGCGAGGCGCGGCTGAACAATATTGTAAACATTCAAGTGGCAGAATATATTTCTACTCACGCGCCTCATGCGAGGCGCGGCGCGAACACTGCAGCCGGACAAGCGAACACAGCCATTTCTACTCACGCGCCTCATGCGAGGCGCGGCCAATATGTTTTTTAGAGTTTTCTCTAAAAATTTTGATTTCTACTCACGCGCCTCATGCGAGGCGCGGCATTCTCAGAGCAGCAAGTGAGAACGGCGTTAAAAATTTCTACTCACGCGCCTCATGCGAGGCGCGGCGTCATATCAGACTGCGATGATATGGGAAACAAAAAATTTCTACTCACGCGCCTCATGCGAGGCGCGGCCGGAGATGGACGTCAGAATCGAGCTATCCGTTGATTTCTACTCACGCGCCTCATGCGAGGCGCGGCGACCTTGCAGCCCAAGACAAGGTTCATCTCCCGGCGATTTCTACTCACGCGCCTCATGCGAGGCGCGGCCTGTCGTAGTTGAATTTTACAGTCTCCCACTCAAATTTCTACTCACGCGCCTCATGCGAGGCGCGGCTCTGCAAGCATTGAAAATGTCATAAACAAGAAAATTTCTACTCACGCGCCTCATGCGAGGCGCGGCGTCCTCATAGTCACCGGTCACGGCGGTGTTCTGCAATTTCTACTCACGCGCCTCATGCGAGGCGCGGCGAGGAAGCAAAACACAGCACCGAGGTCAATGTCATTTCTACTCACGCGCCTCATGCGAGGCGCGGCACAGCAACGGCCAAAATTTAAAAGAGGTGGTGAATTTCTACTCACGCGCCTCATGCGAGGCGCGGCGAATTTAGAGCGTGGGCAAACGGCCCTGTATGCCATTTCTACTCACGCGCCTCATGCGAGGCGCGGCCAGAAAGACCCCAGGAACCATCCTTACCGCTAAAATTTCTACTCACGCGCCTCATGCGAGGCGCGGCAACGAAGTGACTAATATTCAAGTAGACGAAACAAATTTCTACTCACGCGCCTCATGCGAGGCGCGGCATCAAATTCAGCTTGATAATCACCTTCCTTGAGATTTCTACTCACGCGCCTCATGCGAGGCGCGGCGGCCATATCGGCAACCAACAACGCTGAACTATACATTTCTACTCACGCGCCTCATGCGAGGCGCGGCGAACAATCAGGCACATTTAAAAACGAACTCAGGATTTCTACTCACGCGCCTCATGCGAGGCGCGGCGGGCACAGGTACAGAACCCAACGAAGGATACATACATTTCTACTCACGCGCCTCATGCGAGGCGCGGCAACGGGACGCAGACGCAGAAGTAGCAGCAGCACCATTTCTACTCACGCGCCTCATGCGAGGCGCGGCCTTTACGGCGAGAAGGACGGGACTGAGGCTTCTCATTTCTACTCACGCGCCTCATGCGAGGCGCGGCTCTGACAAAGCTTGGGGCATAAATGAATTGCTTATTTCTACTCACGCGCCTCATGCGAGGCGCGGCTGGGACAGCCTGCGGAAATGGACGGGCAGCCGAATTTCTACTCACGCGCCTCATGCGAGGCGCGGCATGCCCGCTGGCTTGGAGTACCGCAATCACGGGAATTTCTACTCACGCGCCTCATGCGAGGCGCGGCCAAACAAATTTCCACCGTCAATCGCAGAAATACATTTCTACTCACGCGCCTCATGCGAGGCGCGGCCGATTAACTACATCGATAAGCTGCAAATTATGAAATTTCTACTCACGCGCCTCATGCGAGGCGCGGCGACAAAAATGCTTGGTCGTCGCAGTATATTGCTATTTCTACTCACGCGCCTCATGCGAGGCGCGGCTATATACAGAATTTTTGAAAGTGTCAACTGTTTAATTTCTACTCACGCGCCTCATGCGAGGCGCGGCCGGTGTCCTTCGGGCCCGGGGTCTTTTTATGAATGATTTCTACTCACGCGCCTCATGCGAGGCGCGGCGCCAGAAAATGCGCCCAGTCCTTTTTATTTTGTCATTTCTACTCACGCGCCTCATGCGAGGCGCGGCGCCACATTCACTGTAGCAGTGGACAGGCCTGTAAATTTCTACTCACGCGCCTCATGCGAGGCGCGGCGGTTCAGATGAAAAACTGGGAGAAATACGAAGAAATTTCTACTCACGCGCCTCATGCGAGGCGCGGCGTTCACCTACTTCTGTTATTTCATCGCTTAATAGATTTCTACTCACGCGCCTCATGCGAGGCGCGGCTCAATCTCAGCAAATCCACCTTCCGCTTCTTTGATTTCTACTCACGCGCCTCATGCGAGGCGCGGCTATTGTCTGTTTCCTTAGACTATCGTTTGCGTCAATTTCTACTCACGCGCCTCATGCGAGGCGCGGCTTTTTGTTGCAAAATGCTTCTTGGCACAGTAAAATTTCTACTCACGCGCCTCATGCGAGGCGCGGCTAAAAGCCAGTACATATGGGGGAACACATGAGCAATTTCTACTCACGCGCCTCATGCGAGGCGCGGCTCCGGCTTGAGGTCATCATATGTCAGTTTTTTGATTTCTACTCACGCGCCTCATGCGAGGCGCGGCTGCGTTAAATGGTCTGTTTTGTATCGACGATACAATTTCTACTCACGCGCCTCATGCGAGGCGCGGCATCCTTACATGGGCGAAAAAGGATGAGGATAGAAATTTCTACTCACGCGCCTCATGCGAGGCGCGGCTTATCTCGTTTGCGGTATCTTTTTCAAAAATTAGATATTTCTACTCACGCGCCTCATGCGAGGCGCGGCGCCCAGGAATTTGAGAATAAGAACAATCAACAATTTCTACTCACGCGCCTCATGCGAGGCGCGGCTATCGGATAATCAGTTACGACCGCCAGACCGCCCCAATTTCTACTCACGCGCCTCATGCGAGGCGCGGCAAGGACGAAATACTGAAAATCAGCAAGGAAACCAATTTCTACTCACGCGCCTCATGCGAGGCGCGGCCCCCCACCCGCATATGATTTCTCGATTTCTGCAATTTCTACTCACGCGCCTCATGCGAGGCGCGGCCGCAAAATTTAGTATGATCTATACTAAATTTTGCTACACGCACACAAGAGGCGGACATTTTCGGCTTTAAACAAGCCTATTTCATGCTGTTTTAGTGATTTTTTTCAGGCGAACCTCACCGAAAAATCGGCTGCACCGCAGGTTCGCCATGACTCCGCTCATCTATATCGTAGCACAATGCATAACAGTCTGAAAACAGCACCAGCTGCTTATGACCTGTTTCGCCAGGTTGATCTACAGGCGAAAAACAATCTCATATTATTATCACGCCCTCCGGATCATAGGTTTCTTTGGCGCCTATGTGCTCTATGCGCTTGTCCCAGTTGTTTCCCAGATAATAGAAACGCAGGCTGTCATGCTCCTGATCGATGAGCTTAATTAAACGGTCTTTTAGCTTCATAAAGGTCGAATAGTCCAGATCGGCTTCGAAAACAGAGTTTTGCACCCGCTGGGCGTGGTTCTGGCACTCTTTTGCCACCTTTCTCAGCCGTGTCTTTCCCGCTTTATCGGCTGTACTCACATCATAACTGATAAGTACCATCATGCGACCGCCCTCCTTTTCATATTTCCTTTTTCTTACTTTTGCAGGAATGGCGGATATTCCTCGATATCGCCTCGGACATATTTGGCAAGCAAGTTGCTCTGTACATAAGGCAGCAGGCCTATTGGTATTTTCTGCTTCAGCACGGGGTGGACCATATCGTTTCTCTTTCTTTCCTGCCATCTGGAAAGCACTTTCTTTCTGCCGTCATCGTTGAGCCAGACGGCTCCGGAGATCTGTTTTTCAAAATCCTTTTCGCTTAAGATCTGCAGATTGAAAAGGGTCAATGTAAACCTTTCTGCGAGGCAGCGAGCTTCTTCCACAAGATCGTAGGCAAGGGAGACCCTTCCGCTGCGCAGCGCATGGCAGAAACCGATATAGCTGTCCAATCCCACCGTTTCCAGCGCCGAAGCATATTCGCTGGCTGAAAGAGTATATACGAAAGATAAGACAGCGTTTATCGGGTCCAGCGGAGGCCGTTTGGTACGGAATTCAAAGGTGAAAGGTACTTTTTTGTTGGTTATCAGCTTATCGAAAATGGAAAAATAGTTCTGGGCGCAGTTGCCTTCTATACCCACTATTTCTTCCATCGAGGAAGCGTCATATACCTTTTCTATGCCGTCAGTAAGCGCCTCGAGCACAGTCCTGATCTGCGGGTCATCCCGAAGATGACTGTTATCGTGGAGAGTGCGCTTTATCACCTGTCTTGTGTTGCTGAACTTGGCGGCCATGGTGTTTTGAGTAAGTTCAAGGCCTTTTTCTCTGAACTTATCTATCTGCTGCACTCTCAGAAAGACATTACCTTTTGTCTCACCGCAGACTTTGGCCAGGAACTTGCCCTGCGGAGATATGAAGTTTATAGGTATCAGTTTCTTCACACACTTTCCCATGAGCGCCGGAGAACATCCTACATAGTTGAAGCATACGATGTTTTCGATATTATCAAAAGGCACCCGCAGTTTCACTTGGTTTTCCAGCTTACAGACAAGATTTTCTCCGTCCAGGGTCAGATACATATTTTCATTGGTGACATATATGGTATTTAAAAGTCTTCTCATAAAACTGTCCCTTTCCCAGCTAATCTACGGCTTTGACGATTTCAGCTATCTTGTTCTTTGTACCTTTGAAAGAGCGCACTTTCGGCATGCACATGTCTTTCATAGAACATCCGCTGCAATGATGGCCTTTTTCTACAGGCGGGATAGCCCCGTTCTTTAGATGTTCTCTCATTTCTGAAAGCAAGGCTTTTAATCTCATATCGTACTGATGATAATTTTCCCTTAGGGGCAACGCAATTCTCTTTTTCACATCAGCATAATATATCGCAGCTTCACAATCGCACCGGAAAACATGATCCACGCACACTTTCTGCGCAAAAACCTGCATAAGGTCATCTTCACGATAATCGCAAGTCTTTGGCTTGGTCGGCTTATACTCCACTATGCAGACTTTTCCATCATCTGAGATCTCCAGGCAGTCGGTGACGCCGTATAAATTATGCTCATCATCAATGTAGATGGGCACGGCTGTATATATCTTTTTGCCCCGTGACGCATAATGGCTGTCAGGATCGTGGACTCGTTCGTGCATGAGATCTGCTTTGGTCACGAAATAATTTTCTGCCCAGGCTTTATCTATTTCCATGAGGCCCCATCTATGCGGGCAATACATATAGTGCTGTATCGACCTTATGGCGATTTCCGGTTCTGACCTTTCAGATCTCATATCTTTTCTATAAGCTCTACGCCTTCAGGCATCTGCCTATCCACTTCGACTGCATAATCGCTGAAACTCCTCGGTGGTTCTTCGGAGATCTGCTCTATTTTTATCTTGTCAAACAGCACATGGGACGGACAGTTTCCCAGCACACAGTCATGTTTGAACACATAGAGTTTTCTCATGCACATCTTGCCTCTGGCAGCGCTGTGGTCGTTTTCAAACATGTTTATCAGCGCTTTCCAGAGCAGTTCCACATCTTCGTCGGACAGTTTGGTGGTCTTCTGAGCCAGGGCTGCGGAAATATATCCTTCTGCACGATAGAGGCCGTAAGGGATCATGCTTTTTTTGCCGATCTCAGTAGCTCCTGTTTCGGTTCTTTCTTCGGTAGTCCTGGCTTGTCTGGTGATAGTAACATCCTCGATGAATATCGGTGAAATGCTCTTGGCAAAGTTGATCTGGACAGGGCCTCTGACAATGCCACACGGATCGTCTCCGGTTGACATGACTGCACCGAAAGCTCGCACATCAAAGTAATTGGCGCACATATACTTACAGGCTTTTTTCACATCGTCTGAATTCTTTCCCTTTTGCCCCGTCTTGAGGCCTTCTGCTTCATAAGCCTCGGTAAACTTGGAATTAAGCGATCTGTCCGGCTTTACGAGGATGTTGTATCCCGGCTGTCCTTCCATGGTCAGCTCCACATAATTCCTGACCTTTCTCTTGATACAGACATCGGTTATGTAGCCGTGTCCCGTTTCAGCGTCCATTCTCGGAGCGTTGCCTGCGTCCGGATCTCCGTTTGGATTTCCGTTTTCCACATCGAAAAGCATTACGAAATCATATCTGTTATTGATAGTCATGGTCATTTCCTCCTTTTATCTGGCTTCTCTATCTTCTTTTTTAACGAAAAAGTCCTGGTTCTGCTGGTAATACCCTATAATGAACTTACCCTGATCCACCAGCGAAAGGGTAGTCGGGAACTCGTCGTTTATATCGTTTATTATCTGGCCTATCAGCTTATTGTAATAAACTTTGTTGCCTTCCCCGTCCAGCTTCTTTATGTGAGCCTGAGCAAGGGTGAGCAGCTTCGGGAAAACGGTCGCAGGCTTTGCTGCTGCAGAAGCAAAATACTTGTCTTTGATGGTTGTGTTCAGGTCTCCCAGTGCACGCTTTTGCAGCCATTCCAGAACTGCAAACAATCTTCCGCAAAGATATGCCTGATCACGGTTTTCTTTATCCAGTGCCAATTTGATCTCCTCCTTTTCGTTCCTGTTGAGATAAGCCTTTATAAGGCCGGCCCTTGTGTCATTTATGTATCTGTCTGTTTTTACCCTTCTGACCAGAGTTTCCAGAAGCGCTGCCGGAAATCTGCTGTGATACATGACCGCTTCAAAGAGCTTGGTCATAAGATCCGGATTGACCTTTTCGTTGCTGCTCTTAGGAGAGACCATTTCTCCTTTTATCCAGTACAGCGGAACGACTTTCAACGGTTCCTTTACCTGTATCTCTCCCTGGAAGCGGGCAATATTCATCAGAATGTCGCCGTAGCGTTTCCTGAGGATAAATTTGATCGAAAGCCTTGACGAATTGGGTTTCAGACCCGCAATGTAGAAATCCACATTCTCATCTATATCGTTAAACTTATCCTCTACTTCTCTTTCGGTTATCCCCAGCTGGCTTCCCCGGCTGAGCAGATCTTTTATCATTTCTTCGGTCTTGGCACCGTCCTGCCCTTCGGGCTGTCCCATGAGCATTGCCATAACATTGTCTTCGTAACCGTCATCTTTACTCATTGCCCAGAAAATGACAGTGATATCGTCGATGGTTATCTTGTGTTCACGACCCTTTAGCAGATAGTTCAGGGCCTCCGTGTACTTTCTCATGGCCTCCTGAGAAATGTTGCTGTTATATGACTGCTCGTTGCCATAGGAATTTTCCGACGGATTTTTATAGCTGATCAGCACATTGCCCGTGGCCAGACCTCCGCTGACGCCTTTGATCTTGCCATGTATCCTTGCGATGGGCGCCTCTTCTCCCGTAATAGCACATTGAGCCATATATTGTTTTTCATCTCCGGAACCTTTAGCCCCATGATATTTCTCCCACTTTTCCTTGATCTTTAGGTCTTCATGGAGCAGCTTGTCCGGTTCTCCCGACAGGAAAAAGGCAAACCCTGAGTTTGAGTAGTTCTTACCCAAATCGAGCAAATACTGATTTTCCGTCTCTGCCTCCGGCTTCCAGTTCTCAATAAACTTCCTGTAGGCATTTACCACAGGTGAATCAATGCCTTCTATGAACTCAAGATTCTTGGTCACAAAATCCTGATGAGATTTTTTCGCCTTATTGGTATTATCCTCGGTAGTGAAACCTTCATTGTTGAGGTTAAGCCCGAAAATATACAACGGCCTGTGCTCGATGATGTTGGCGTCTATGCCCGGTTTTTCAGTACGCTTTGGCATTACCATATCTTTAGGGACCAGTTTAGGCTTTTTGCCGGGTCCGGGGACTTCCTCCTGACAGGATACTATATCGTCTATTTTCCCATCCTCAGTAAGAGAAACCTTGTATTTGACCCGTACGGTGGAATAACCGTCGGGAAGTACTTTGCCTTTTTCTCTGAGGATGTCGTAATAATCGCATAATCCTTTTATCAGCATTTCAGTTCCTCCCTGTACTTTTTCACATCTATGACTCCGTCTACCATGTGGGGTCTGTAATACAGAGTAGTCGCTTCGTCGGAAAATTTAGGATTTTCCCAGTCTCCGTTGTCAGGCACTCCCCCATCTTTAAACTCAACTCTGTAGCTCATGTACCCCAGGTCTACATCCCCCATTTCTTTAATGGCAGAACTGATAAGGTTCATATCGAAATCCTCCACCAGTTCTATCCTTTTGACCGGAAATTCGCAACAGCCGAGACATGGGTTCCTGAACCACTGACCTTTTTCAAGGCGGCGCTTGATGATGTTGTAATGTTTGTTTTCCCCGTCCTTCTCATTTTCGTTTTTGAGCCCGGTCAGCTCAAAATGGAATTCCACGCCGTATTTGACATTTTTGAGTACCATTGCTGCCCTCTGGCTCCTGCTCTCAGAAGCGTAGATTGACGGATCCGCCTCAGTGCCTTTCATCTGTCCTTTTACCGCGCTGAGAAGGACCTTATCCTTTACCTCGTTACGCCTGATGTTGGCAAAGTCGATGGGATTGAATACTATGATCCTGTCGATCACATATCTTATGGCCGGTTTCCAGTATATGCTCTTGAGCAGGCCTTCCAAAGCGCCGGGTGTAGGCACTTCGTAGCTCACCCTCTCTACCTTGAACTCGGTCCTGGTAAAGCAGGCATAGTCCCCTTCGACCATGATCTTAAATCCGTAGCTCATCTTATCACTCCTTTCTCATATGATATAATCTTTGGGCTCAAAGCCTATTCCTTCATCTTTATCGTAGTAATCAGAGTTCATCAGGCACCAGATCCCGGTGTCGAAATCTTGTACCGCTCCCTGTCTGATCAATGACCTTAATTCTTCCCTGCTGACAGAGCATGTGTATTTTTGCAGTTTTCTGCTGATACTGCCTATCCCGCCGGCCTGGTCCGGATTTTGACCTATATATCGCAGCTTATCCACCAATTGTCTGCTGTTTTCGTCTGACGGCACTGCGATGGATTCTGTGCTGTCCTCTATTATCCGGAAACCCTGTGCATAAGTCTTGAACGGTATGCTGTCGATGCCGCGGCAGAAATTGCTCATGGCGTAATGTTCTATATGATCACTGTTCATGAAAAACAGCCTGTCGTAATATTCTCTTATACATTCCGGCGAGGTTATATTGTCATATTTCCGCAGCAGGCCCCTTGTCAGGTTGGCTCTTTCGTCGCTGGAAACTTTGCGGCTGTCGCTGAAAGAAAATATGTATGTGCTCCCGTCGTCTCTCTTTCCCTCTCTGTTGCACCGGCCGCCGGACTGAAGTATGCTGTCAAGACCCGTAAGTTCCCGGAACACCGTACACATATCCAGGTCTATCCCTGCTTCTATCAGAGAGGTGGATACGACGGTTATACGCCTTTCCTCCGGCACGCAGGCAAGATCCGGATAGTCCGTTTCAAGTGCATGCAGTTCTTCTTTTATGGTATCTATGATTCGTTTTCTGTCTGTGGCTGTAAGGTATGTGGAAAGATGGAATTTCCGCCCCGTGCAGTCCCTGTATATCTGTTTGGCTCGTTTTTTGCTGTTTACTATGATCAGGCTTGCCGGGGATTCCTGTGCTTTTGCGATCATATCTTCCCCGCTGACTTCGCCTATGTATTCAAAACGACATTTGTCAAACTTATCAAAGTCCGACTTATCATCTACCAGATCTAATATGGCGCTGCCCGGTACAGCATATTTTTTTATGAGTTTTTCAAAATCGGGCATGGTAGCAGTAAGAAATACGGCTTCGCTGTTTAAGTATCTGGCAGCGTAAGCTATAGATTCAAGACACGGTTTTAGATACTTTTGAGGCATGAGGTGGGCCTCATCGAAGATAAGGATACTGTCCGCAATATTATGAACCTTGCGGAGTTTTCCCCGTTTATTAGAATGGAGTGATTCAAAGAATTGTACTGCCGTAGTTATGATGAAAGGCGCATCCCAGTTTTCCGCGGCAGTTTTCATGGCTGTCCTGTAGTTTTCGTCCTCGTCATCTACATCCTCGTAAGAAAAAGAGGACTGGTGCCTCAATATCTGGGCGTCTTGTCCAAACAGCTTTTCAAACTCGCCGGCTGTCTGGTCGATGATCGAATTGTATGGGATCACATAGATTATACGCTTTTTGTTTTTTCTCAAGGCTCTTTCCAGAGCAAATTTGACGCTGCAAAGGGTTTTGCCGCTGCCGGTTGGCATGTTCATAAGATAGATCTCAGCGTCTTTGTCAGCCTTGTCAAAAACCTGCTGTTGGAGCAACTTCCTCGTCTTTTGGAGCTGGGTCCTGCACACAAAGAAATCAAGCCGCTCGTTGACTTTATCAAGACATCTTCTGAAATCCGCAGTGGGCCTGTCTTCATTCAGCGTGCCGCAGAATCTGCCTGTATCTATGGAATCGGCATCCACCAGGCATGAAAAGCAATATCTGGTGATGAAAGCGAACTTATCAATGAGCTGCGCATTTGTTTTACAATCAGCGGCAAGGAATGATATCAACTCTTTCATCTGTTTTTCGTCCGGTTTGACCAGATCCAACTCGCTTTTATAGGCGCTGAAATCTTCAAACTGTCTTTTCATGCGGCTGTGCATGGTCGACGGCACGCGGCCCGGATCATCGTTTTTGTCACCGCTGTCCGGCAGCCCGGAGTGGTGTCCCGAAATGCAATATTCCATTATATAGCTGGCCGGAGGTCCGTATTCTTTTGCGGAAACAATGGCCCCACAGGTAGAGTGTTCTACTTTAATGTTTTCGTTGTTTATGCGTCGCTGGAAAACTGACTGAAATTTTCCAACATCGTGGATCATGCCCATGGCAGCTGCTACCGGTTTGAGCGGCTGTACTGCAAATTCCTCGCAAAGTCTTGCTGTACCTTCGCTGTGTTCTCTTACAGTCTGTATCTGACCTGTAGTTTCATTGATATGAGCTTTGTATATGGTTGTCATAAATGGCCTCCTGAGCAAATGCTCTGCCCTTTACTTAGGTAACTTCTTTTTCTATTAGCCATTATACACGGGGCACTGTCCCAAAAAACGGACAGTGAGGAAAGGTTTTCCATCGTTTCTGATTTGAATATAACATATTTGCGGTAGGTTTGCAAGTATTTTTCCTTTATTTATTTTATTGGTAACTAAAAGCCACCTTATCATATAGACAAGATGGCTTCAGCGCCCGTAAAGGTCACGGGCAATTCGGTACATACCAATCAAACAAATAATTTCTACTCACGCCTCGTTTGAGGACGACTTGGCTCTTTATTGATCACTTTTCCTTCAATCTTACAGCATCCATTTTTCGGATTCGTCTTTCAATTTCTTGAACATGTTGTAAAACTTATCTTTAGCTTGTTTCACTATATAATTAGCTATGTCGCGATTATACGCATGCGACACATTGTTCCTGGCTTCCAGGGCTTCCAGCCAAAGGTTTTCATCGTCTATCATCCCTGCCTTGAAAGCTGTTTTCAGAATGGTCTTTGGAGAGCCGGTAGCTGACGCCTCATATCCATGAGAAGCCAAAATTTCTTTCATCATTTTCCATGATTGTTCAAAACATATTTCATACAGTCCGACCAGACCGGTTAATATAACCGTATCATATGGCTCGTTGTAGTTATATAGCTCTTTTAAGTTTTCAAAAGCTGCACAAAAGTTATCATATTTTTTCATACAATACTTTTCCCTCCTTTTTGATCGATTCTATCAGTTCCTTGTTTACCGGTTTAGCAAGATCAACTATATCATACTCCAGAAGGGTAGCGGTTTCTTCCTCTATGTCAGCTGCAAATCCGGCAGTATTTCCGCCTGAAACAGCCAGGTCTATGTCGCTGGTCCTATTATGATCTCCTCTTGCTCTTGATCCAAACAAGATCACTTTTTCCACTCCGTTTTGTACTGCTATTGTCCGTATCTGGACAATAAGTTCCTTCTTTATGCCATTGTCTTCCATGGTCTGGCCTCCGTTATCTTTTTCTTTGTCCGACAGTCAATGCAAGGATTATCAGCCTCTCATCCCGTATCTCACAAATTATGCGATAATCGCCTATTCTATATCTCCACTGTCCGCTCCCGTCTGACTTTGATCCTTCCCCATACTACCTTGGATCAGAACAACCTTCCAGATTTTTTTAATCCACGCTCCTAAAATGCTCTGCGGATACCCGTCAAGCTTTCTAAACCCCTGTCAAATCCGGCAGTAGTCTCAACATGGCAAATCATATATCAAATTCCTTTCATAGTTCGGAAATTGGCTTGCTTTTTCTACCACCTTTAATATACTCATCATATGTTTTGTCTGTAGCAGTTATATCGTATTCGTCCTCTATTTTTTCAAATAAAGCTGTTTTGAGCTCTTCTCCAAGGGACATGGAATGCAGTTTCGCATAGCTTTCAGAGAGGGCTTTCTCTTCAGCTGTCAATCTTATGGAAAAACTCATACATTCGCCTAATCTTTTGTAGTGCATTGTACTACGAAACGCTTTGTGTGTCAATTTTCTTCTAGTAAATTTGGCCGAACTAACCGTTTCAGACTGTCCTTACATCGCACATATGCCACAGCAATATGGTATTAAGGCAATGTTTCAGCTCTTTCTTTTTTTCTTTCGCGGTATTAGATAGTATGATATTATCGATAATGATCCAAATACCTACGATCAATAGTGCCATAGAAATAATAAGTCCCAAAATAGTAGCTATTTCCTCAAAAGACGATATATGTATAAAACCGCCCACAACTGCTATCGCCAAAGTACCCATGCCGGATAGTATTTTTAATAAGCGAGCTGCTTTACTCTTCATATTGATGCTGTCATCTATCATTTTAATGAGTAGCATTACCTGATCCTCATTAAAAATCTCATAATGTTGCCTTAAAATATTCATTAACTCTCGTCCGATATTTTTTTCTTTTTAGACAGCCTCTTTCTCCCATTTTTTTACTTCACGATTTCCCAATACGCCGAAGCATATAGCGCTTGATACTGCTATTGCAAGACTAATTATCCTTCCAATTTCATATCATATCAACTGACAAATAATCATCCCTAAGCCCGAAGCTATAATAACACAATAGAAAATTTTACTGCTTATTCTTTCAAATTTGCTTTCTTCCCGTATTTTTGAATATTCCTTATCTACACTATTTTTGATTGCGAAATAATCTTCCAACATATTTTCTATCATTTTCTTTTCCTCCTCAAAGACTAACTTTTACTACATTATAAAAAGCTCACTGTCCGTCTTTTGGGACAGTGGGCTTTCACATCCCCCCTACAAATACACCCTCCTCTTTCTCATCGCCTTATCCAGTCTCACCTCATTTTTCCTCACGGCTCTGACCATCGTTTTGTGAGTGAACTCGTCAAAGTCCAGCCTGTATGCCTGGCCTTTCCGGTCTACGATCACACTGTCGTCGAACCTGTGCTCGGTCATCATCAGCGGAAAGGCGCCGTCCTCTGCGGAGGCATGTTCCAAGGAAGGGGCAGAGCCGCAGGCTCCCAGGCTGCGGCAGGCGGCGGCCGTCTGGCTGTTGGTCACATTTATCCCGCTGTCAGCGTAAACTCTCACTCCTCTTGAGGCAAACATATCTATCTGCCCTATATTCCCCACATAAATACCGCAGCCGTCCGCCTTGAGCTGGGCTGTCAGCCTTTCAATATTGTCATCCAGCCAGCGGCGGGCCGGGCCCTTTATCACCGGGCTCAGATACGGTATGAGCCGCAAGCCATAATCCTGCGCAAAATTCCGGGCTTCTTCATAATCCTGGAGCGGCACCAGCGCCGCAGTGTTTCCGTCCGCAGGCACCATGCTGGCCCGGCTCACGATCTTTTCTTTCATCTCGTCTAAGTTATAGAACCAAAGCTCCAGTGTCTGCTCGTTCTCGCCACCGCCATCTTTATCATCATTACGCCCAGGCTCCTCAACCGGCCTCGGTTTCCGTTTATAACTTTGGATCATCAGCTCTTCCAGTTTTTCAAGAGCTTTTCTCCGCAGGGCGTTGAAAGCCGCTATGGGAACAAAAGCAGGCTCCGGTTCGACGATCTCAAGGACAGTCACTTCAAACGGTGTGTTTCCTGTCTTTTTCAGCTGTTTTTCGGCAGTCTGGACGCAGCTGTGGCCATTTGCGGCTTTTTCCGGGATCATATCGCTGAAAACTTTCACTGATAAACTGTCCGTTGAACTATATGCCCGGCTGCCGGCTGTGTCCGCCTGCGCTGAGTCTGTCCCGGCTGCATCCCCCTGTTCCCGGACATAGCTGGCCGGTTTCACTTCCAGCGAAAGCTCACCGCCTGTCTCGATGGTCACCGTCATTTCTATGGGAGTCTTACACCTGGATCCTGTCCCGTCTATGGATACATGTTCAAAGGTCCTGCGGGCAGCCTCCATCTGCCGTCCGGAAACCAGTCTGTACACAGGCGCCCCCGCCTGAGCGCCGCCTTTAATGTCTCCGATGATCTGGCGGATATTTTTTGTACCGCTGTTATTTTTTGTCCCCCTATGTAATGCAGCGCCGCTCTGTTTGGTTTCGGCATAAGTGACCAGACCTCCGGTCAGCTTGTCTCCCCGTATTTCTATATAGTCGCCTTTTTCCAGCAGCGCAGGCTGGCCCGGCAATGCAGCCGGAACCGATCCAGCTTGGCCGCCAAGCCCGCCGCCACACGCCTTTTCCGGCATGTTCGCAGGCGACTCTATTTCTACCAGCGGACCTCTGCCGGAAGCCGCTACTTTGCCGGCATATATACCGGCGTTCTTGGAAAAGTCGGCCGTCATCAGGTCTTTTTCCGGATCGCCGTAAAAATAGCCTTTCGTGAAGCCTCCTCTGTTGAATATCTGTCTCAGGGCTCCCATATCCTCCGGCGACACCTCATAGCTGCCGTCACGGAGCCACAGGTCGATATATTTGCGATAGATAGATGTCACCACAGCCACATATTCGGGTGACTTCATCCTGCCCTCCACTTTGAAAGATGCAACTCCCGCCTCACACAGAGCGCCTATTTCCTCGATCAGGCACATGTCTTTGGGGCTGAGCGGGTATTTTTCGCCCGGTCTTCCGGCATACGGCAGGCGGCAAGGCTGGGCGCAGGTGCCTTTGTTGCCTGAGCGGCCGCCGATGTAGCGGCTCAGCTGGCACTGGCCAGAATAGCACAGGCACAATGCGCCATGGACGAATACTTCTATCTCCACGCCGGTGGCTACCGCTGCCTTTATCTCCTCAAAAGTAAGTTCTCTGGCCAGGACTACCCGTTCATATCCCAATCTGGCTGCGGCCGCAACCCCCTCCGGATCACAGGCTCCCGCCTGGGTGGAAAGATGGATCGGCATGTCCGGAAGTTCGTTCCTGATAAGCCGGCCCAGGCCCAGATCCTGGATTATGAGGGCGTCGGCGCCCATGATCCGGTATTTTTCAGCCTGTCTTAGGGCAGGATACAAGTCTTTCTCCTCCATCAGTGTGTTCATGGTCACATAGGTTTTTACCCCTCTCAGGTGTCCATAGTCCATGGCTTTCTCTGCTTCTTCGTCGGAAAAGTTTTCAGCGCCGGCCCGGGCGCTGAAAACTTTTCCACCGATATATACGGCGTCAGCCCCGTTTTCCACTGCGGCAATATATTGTTTAAGACCTCCGGCAGGCATGAGCAGCTCGCCGGCTTTTCTGTTTTTTTCCATAATTGTCCTCATAAAATCTGTTTTTTTATATCATACTACCCTAAGGAGGATAGGGCAAGATGGAGAATTTTTTCCTGGAACTGGCACAAGCAGCAGGCCAGGTTGCTGCAGTTGTTTTTAAAGCGTTGTCGCCGCTCATTACCGGACTGGTGCTGGCATATCTGTTCAACCGGCCTGTAGAATGGGTGCGGAGCAAGATTTCCGGCGGTTCTCCTGATCCGCTGCTGACAGAGTCTCCCAAAGGCCGTGGCGCCGCGCTGGCCATAACCTATACGGCAGTTTTTATCATAATTTTTCTTTTCATATATGCATTCGTAATACTCATCCTGGGCTCCCTTCCCTCAGGGGGCATTGAGGAAACCGCCCGCAGAGTCTATGAATATTTCAGTTCCTCATACAATAGTATAATGTCCTTTATCTCCGAGCATCTTCCTGCGCATATGGCCGGAGATGGTCAGGATCCCGGCGCTGTTCTGTCCCAATGGCTGGGAGACAATTTTTCCATGACTCGTCTTGTCCGCGCAGCTGCAGGAGTCGCCGGCAGTCTCGTCAGCTTCTTTGTAGGTCTCGTCGCCAGCGTCTATCTGCTCAAGGATAAGGAATTTTTCCTGTCTTTGTGGCAGAAATTTCTTTTCATGATACTAAAGCAGAAACCCCACGGTATAGTAAACGAGGTATTGGGCGAGATCAATACAGTACTGATCACCTTTGTCAAAGGGGCCCTTGTTGACAGTATGATCGTAGCCCTGCTCTATTCAGCCGTCCTTTCTCTTCTTCAGGTCAGATTTGCTGTTGTCATCGGCCTTGTGGGCGGAATATTGAATATCATCCCCTATTTCGGACCGTTTTTCAGCATGATCCCGGCTTTTCTGGCTGCCCTTGCCACCGGAGGACTTGCCCAGGCGGTCTTTTCAGTGCTGGCGCTCCTGGGGATCCAGCAGGTGGACAGCAACTTTATATACCCTAAAGTCGTCGGTACTTCCATCGGTCTTCACCCTCTTTTTGTCCTGCTTTCTGTAAGCATTTTCGGTTATTTCGGCGGAGTTGCCGGGATGCTCCTTGCCGTCCCGGCAGCCGGGATCATTCAGGTACTTGTCAAAAAATGGGCCTATGGACGGTGACATATCCCATTAACTCTTTTTGCATATGAACCCGCCCGCAGGCTCCGTCTCTTATCTCTCCTGTATCAGACGGTTCTGATGCGCCGGCCATATGGTTTTGTGTCACCGTGCGCAACATCCGTAAAGCAAAATGCCATCCGGCTGTAAGTCCCTGCAGCGGAACACCTGCCGGCAGTTTGCGAGGCAGGTGTTCTCTTTATTATCCTATTTTAATATCAGGCAAAAAAGTATAGATATCCGGTTATGCCTTTGACTGCGGCTCCGTCATTGCAGGCAGTCACGGCAGAAATCGTCCGTCATCCTCGCCCTGTCTTCTCCTATGCAAAGCGGATCACAGTTCCTGTCTTTCCATCCAGAGCCTCTACGGCTTTTGACAGGGATGTTATTATCGCTTTCTTTTGCGGATTGGCTCGTACAAACTTCATGGCAGCCTCTACTTTGGGCAGCATGCTGCCTGGAGCAAACTGCCCGTCACGGCAATGGCGGGCTGCTTCGGCCAGGTTCAGGGTGTCCAGGTCTTTCTGGTCCGGTTTGTTGAAGTTTATCGCCACCTTTTCTACCTCTGTCAATATGAGCAGGATATCAGCTCCCACCTGCTCGGCCAGCAGTTCGGCAGCAAAGTCTTTGTCGATGACTGCGGCAACTCCTTCCAGCGAGCCATCCTGGTTTTCCACCACAGGGATCCCTCCGCCGCCGCAGCTGATGACCACCGTAGAGTCCCATAATCTCCTGATCGGATCGAGCTCAACTATCCTGCGTGGCATCGGAGAGGCAACTACCCGGCGCCAGCCGCGTCCGGCATCCTCCTTCATCACATAACCCCTTTCGTTCTCCATAGCTTTGGCCGCTTCTTCTGTGTAGAAAGGTCCTATGGGCTTCGTGGGATTTTTAAAAGCCGGATCATTCCTTTCTACGATCATCTGAGTAGCTACAGCGGCCACCGGTATATTCATGTTGCGCCGGTTCAGGGCGTATTTGATACATTGCTGCAGATGATAACCTATATATCCCTGTGACATGGCGCCGCATACATCGAAAGGCATGGGCGGCGTCACATCCTTTGCTGTTTCTGAAGCCAGCAATATCCTCCCCACCTGCGGACCGTTGCCGTGGACCACGGCGATTTCGCTGCCCCGCTCACAGATTTCTGCGATCCTTTCGGCGGTTTCCTTTACCGTTTTAAGCTGCGCTTCTGCGGTGGCCGCTTCTTTGCCTGACTGCAGAGCGTTGCCTCCCAAAGCTATGACTATTTTTTCCCTCATGATTTCTCCTCTCTTTTCTCACATGTCCTGTCTGTTTACCGGACAGGACATACATCTGGGGCCTCCCCGTCCCCTTGAAAGCTCGGCGCTTGGTATGGTCAGGACATTTACTCCGTGCCGCTCCAGCAGTTGATTGGTAACATAATTGCGTTCATAAGTCACCACCGTTCCCGGCTCTATGCACAAAGTATTTGATCCGTCGTTCCATTGCTCCCTCTGGGCTGCGATCCTGTCACCGCCTCCGCATCGTATCAGGTCTACAGCCGGCAGGTCAAGTTCTCTGGCCAGCAGTTTATCCAGATCGTCGGTGAGAGCCTCAAATTTGAGTTTTCCTCCTTTTCCCATGGTAAGCTCGTACACAGACAGCGGCCCTTCGATCTCAGGGTGTATGGTAAACTTGTCGTAATCCACCATGGTAAATACAGTATCCAAGTGCATATAAGCACGGCACTTGGGTATATCAAATACGATCACTTTCTTGAATCCCGACCTGGAAAGCAGATTGCAGGCGAAATTTTCTATGCCTGCTATCGTCGTCCTTTCTGAATACCCGACGGCTACCATCTTTTCAGAAAGGACCAGCACATCTCCTCCTTCCATTGAATAATCGTCATAAATATCATAAAACTGCCCGTCTTTATCTGCCGCAAAGTCTTTGTCATATTCAAACATGAACTTGAGCAGCAGGGATTCTCTGCGCCTTGCCGGAGTGTGCATATGGTGGATGTTTATCCCATTTCCTATACATGCCCCCGGATCCCTTGTAAAATACAGGTTCGGCATGGGGTCCATCACAAAGGGATAGTCGTGGGAAGTCAGGTCCGACAGGGAGCCTGTCCTGACTTCTCCCAGATCTGCCCGCCTTACTCCTGAAATGATCTTTTCAACCATTTCCTCAGGGGAAAGACTCATCAGGAACCGGCTTATCGCCTCTTTCATACCTTCAGACTCTATGAAGCTCAGTTCTATCATCCGATCAGCAAAATCCTGCCTGATCCTTTGTGTAGACAGGGCTTTGGCTGTTTCTTCTTCATAGTATATGACTTCAACCCCGTTTTTCCTGAGAAGGTCGGCGAAAGCGTCATGTTCCTCCTGGGCAGCTTTCAGAAAGGGCACATCGTCGAACAGGAGCCTTTCCATGGTCGACGGCGTCAGCGCTTCTATTTCCCGGCCGGGCCTGTGCAGCAGGACCCTCTGCAGCTTTCCTATTTCGGAAAAATTGTGTATTCCTTTCATCATCAGTCCCTCCCCCGCAGCTCCGCTACATGGTGGCGGCCATGACGGCCTTGATGGTGTGCATCCTGTTTTCCGCCTCGTCGAACACCTTGGAATGGCCCGACCTGAACACATCGTCGGTAACCTCCCTGATGTCGAAACCTTTTTCTTTCTGTTCCTTGGCCAGGGTCGTCTCAAAGTCGTGGAAGGACGGCAGGCAGTGGAGAAAGATGACATCCCTGTTGCCTGTCTTTTCCAGCATTTCGGCAGTCACACGATAAGGCGTCAGCAGCTTTACCCTCTCAGGTATCTTATCCTCTTCTCCCATGGATGCCCAGATGTCTGTATAGATAACATCCGCTCCTTTCAGGCAGCTTTCGTCCGATGTGACTTCTATGGATGCTCCCGTCTGACCGGCTGTGGCGCTGACCTGCTCCATAACCTTGTGATCCACCTGGGCCACCAGCTCTCTGGGGCCGAAAGCTGCAAATGTCATGCCCATCTTGGCACAGCCTTGCATCCAGGCGTAGGACATGTTGTTCCTCACATCTCCGCAGAAAACCACTTTGACCTGTTTCAGCGGCTTTGCCACATGTTCTTCTATGGTCATCATGTCAGCCAGTATCTGGGTCGGATGATCAACATCGGTGAGGCCGTTGAACACGGGCACCCCTGAATACTTTGCCAGATCCTCCACCACTTTCTGATCGAATCCCCTGTATTCTATGCCGTCAAAAAATCTCCCCAGAACTTTTGCGGTATCTTCCAGGGATTCTTTTTTGCCCATCTGTGAGCTCTTGCTGTCCAGAAATGTCACATGGGCTCCCTCCTGATGGCAGGCAACCTCAAAGGCGCAGCGGGTCCTGGTGGATGTCTTTTCAAACAGCAGGCACACATTCTTGCCTTTGAGGACTTCGCTGCATATGCCTGCACGCCTTTTGGCTTTCAGATCTTTGGCCAGATCCAGCATGTATCTTATCTCTTCCGGCGCAAAATCCATCAGCGTCAGAAAACTTCTTCCTTTTAAATTAAGAGCCATATATCTTATCTCCTTTGTTTTTTCTTATTGTTTCCGGAAAAGCGTTTAAATATGATAGGCTCAAAAAATAAAAGGGCCGATCCGCTCATAAAAAAACGGGCATTAAAGCCCGTAAAAAACTTTTTTATTTGTAAAAGATATCTCACCAAAAGATGATATATCGTACCCCCTGTGCTGACACGACTATGTTCTTGTGATACTTTTGCGGAAAGGGATCATCTTGGACATCGAGTCTTTCAATGATCTTTTCTCGTCTTGATCTTATCCATGACCATGTATACCAGATACAGGATGTGGAATATCACGACCACCAGCAGCACTACTCCCGCCAGATACCCGGCCTGTCCGAACCTGGTGCCGAAGATGTTCCACACCGCCACCAGCGGCGAACCCTCCTGAGCCTCGTTTAGGAACAGATAGTTGGTCTCGAAGATATGGTTAAATATGTAGACGGGAACCGCTATGATCCCTATGACAAGCGCCGTTTTCCACAGCCCTTTGTAATCAGGCCGGACTTCTCCCGCTCTGTAGAGCATCACAAAATATATGACTATCCACCCGTGGAATACGAAACTGAATATGTTCATAAATGTGAAAAACGGATATATGGTCCAGTTGCAGAAAAGCAGTGCGGCGACTGCTCCCGGAAAAAATGCATATGCCATCATCTGTCCCGCCAGATCGTGCCATTCCCGTCTGCGGCAAAAGGCTTCTGCCAGCATGCAGATTATCGCATAGCTGCACAGGTGCAGCGGAAGATACTTTATCAGCGGCGCCCCTGCCATGGCCAGTATCAGTTCTTTGCATATTTCTGCAATGAGTATGGCAAGGGCGAAAAATCTTCTTGTCCTGTCTCTTTCCCGGCCGCTGGATCTGCGGTAGCTTATGCTTGCGATAATACTGACGATGACGATCGCCGCCAGCCAGATCAGATGTCCCGGACTGTAAAGTTCAAAGCCCGTGATATCAAGCTGCTGTTCTATGATAAGCGCTTCGTATATAAAAAAGTTGCTCATTGGTCTTATGGCCGTCCTTTATGTTTTGATACTTTATTTTAGCATACCGGCAAAGCATTGTAAATCGAATTTGGCAAAAAGTTTTTTAGATCGTCATACAATTTGTCAGGTCGCACAGAAAATCTGTGACATTTCACGAAAAATCCATCCCATCACCGCCGGGAGAAGGGATCGCAGGAAAATATGCGGACATGTCACGCCTGCTTCCCGGAGTCCTTCTTCATCTGCTCTACTGCGGCTTCGATCGCGGGCGTAATCGCCGAGAAATCCTCCACATCTGGATTAAATTGACGGAGCATATTCATGTAATCCTCAACAGACCATCCCTGTTTCAAATATGACAGAACGTCCTCCACGTCGTCTATGAACATGTACGGATGAGTTGGCGGATCCACCAACTCTTCTGTTTCAACGAATGGAATCTGATTTTCCCGGCACCAGTTTTCTGCATAAGACAACACATAATCTGCCGCGAATTCCAGATATGCCTCGTACCTGCGAAAATTACCTTCTATAATTTTCCAAGACGCTTCCTCAAAAGATTGCTCATCCGTGCATTCCCGTATGCTTTTCTCCCACATCTCCCGCACTTCGTCGTCCTGCTGCTCAAAAAATGCCCTTTGGATGTCAGATCGACTGATCTGCGCCACTGGAATGCACCCCTTGCGCTCATCATCCGACAGCAGATATTCATATGTTACACGATCAACCAGCTCCGCTTTCGCAGGACAAAACCAACGCTTCGTTGCACGATCATCCAGCCAACATCTCCAAAAGATGCAGCAATTAGAGCGTTTTGACAGTTTAATAGGCTGCACAAGTAGTCCTCCTCACGAGTTGTTTTTCGCTTGATAGGTAGATGTTTTTGATCCCATTATATCTGTACGCAGGATGAGGGGCAAGACAAAGCTGCATGAACCAGA
>ERZ826764.345-NODE-345-length-67859-cov-8.458380_pt1 | contig 67859 bp, 64 predicted proteins | sample MGYA00519870_ERZ826764 | MGnify/ENA primary metagenome ERZ826764 (study PRJEB31778, sample SAMEA3449239) | human gut metagenome | biome: human gut; feature: human-associated habitat; material: faeces | place: United Kingdom | collected 2010/2012 ... | reverse complement strand
TGTAAAATTGGTGTATTTGTGTAAAATCCGAGGTTTTCGGAAAATGAAGTACATCTCGTTTTAGTAGAGCTTTGCGCCCGCCGGAATATGGTCATCTACCATCAGAAGATGGAGCTTTTCTTCGCCTTCTTCGTGGTGTACCGCACTGATCAGCATACCGCAGGAATCAATGCCCATCATCGGTCTTGGCGGAAGATTGGTAATAGCGATACAGGTCTTGCCGACAAGCTCCTCCGGCTCGTAATAGGCGTGAATACCGCTTAAAATCGTGCGTTCCGTACCTGTTCCATCGTCCAGCATGAATTTGAGCAACTTCTTGGACTTCGGTACTGCTTCGCAGGCGAGTACCTTGACTGCCCGGAAATCGGACTTGGAGAAAGTCTCAAAATCTACGAAATCCTTGAACAAAGGCTCGATCTCGACTTTGGAGAAATCTATCTTTTCCGGCTCGGCTTTTGGGGATTCAATCGGCTGAGCGCTTACACCAATTTCGTCCTTTACACCATTCAAGGGTTTCATTGTGGGGAAGAGAATTATATCTCTTATGCTTGGGGCGTCACAGATGAGCATTATCATCCTGTCTATCCCTACGCCAAGGCCTCCTGTAGGCGGCATACCCACTTCAAGGGCGTTTACGAAGTCTTTATCCATAGGATGGGCTTCGTCGTCTTCGCCCAGATCCAGCTGCCTCTGCTGCTCAGCAAAGCGCTCATACTGGTCTATTGGATCGTTGAGTTCGGAGAAAGCGTTTGCGATCTCCCAGCCGTTTATATATGCTTCAAATCGTCTGGTTATCCTTGGATCCTGAGGATCTCTCTTGGAAAGAGGCGAGATTTCTACAGGATGTCCGATAACGAATACCGGCCCGTCCAGATACCCCGGAGCATCCTCGCAAAATTCCTCGAACATTTCTGCAATGATCTTGCCTCTGGTCCATTTGGAAACTTCTTCTTTGTCCATTCCCTTTTCTATGGCAGCAGACCGGGCTTCTTCATCTGTGCTGATCTTTTCAAAATCAACTCCGGTTATCTCTTTTACGGCATCAGCCATGTTCAGCCTTTTCCAAGGAGGCGTCACATCAAATTCCTTACCCTGGTATTTTATGACCGGCGTGCCGTTGACGGCCATGGCTGATTTATAGACGATCTGTTCGGTCACATCCATGACGCTTTCCATATTGCCGTAGGCCATATAGCATTCCATATTGGTGAATTCAGGGTTGTGGTTCTTGTCCATACCCTCATTGCGGAACATCTTTCCCATCTCATACACTCTGTCAAGTCCTCCAACGATGAGCCTCTTGAGATAAAGTTCGTTGGATATCCTCAGCTTCATGTCCAGATCGAGAGTATTGTGATGGGTATTGAAAGGTCTTGCGTTGGCTCCTCCGGCAACGACTGTCAGTATCGGGGTGTCCACTTCAAGGAATCCGTAGTCGCTTTCCAGTACACGCCTCACCTCTTTGATTATCTGAGCCCTTTTGACAAAAGTATCTCTGACTTCAGGGTTCATTATCAGGTCAACATATCTCTGGCGGTATCTCAGGTCAGTATCTTTAAGGCCATGCCATTTGTCCGGCAGGATCTGCAGTGACTTGGTGAGAAGCACCACTTTTGTTGCCTTTATGGATACTTCTCCGTGCTGTGTCCTGAACACAGTTCCTTCAACGCCCACTATATCGCCTATATCATAGGTCTTGAACCACTTGTATTCTTCATCGCCTATGGCGTCACGCCTGACATAGCACTGTATCCTGCCTTGTTTGTCCTGTATATCTATAAATGAGGCTTTTCCCATGTTGCGGAAAGCCATTATCCTTCCTGCGCATGATACTTCCTGATCTTCCATGGCGTCGAAATTATCTTTGATATCCATGCTGTGGGCAGTAATATCCCATTTTTCCAGCAGGAACGGGTTTCTGCCCGCATCCTGGAGGTTTTTCAGTTTTTCACGCCTGATCTTCCTCAGCTCATTAAGATTATCTTCGGACAATTCTTCCGGTTCAGGATTAACTGACATGTTTCTCGTGTCTTCCGTGCTCATTTTTTCTTTCCTCTCTGTGATCTGACCTATTTGGTTATATCAATTATCTTGTATTCCAATGTTCCATCCGGCACAAGGATTTCTACTGTTTCTCCCTTTTGTTTTCCAAGCAGGCTCTTTCCCACTTCTGATTCATTTGAGATCTTTCCCTCAAACGGATCTGCTTCAGTGGAGCCGACTATCGTAAATTCCATTTCATCTTTTGTGGCGACATTCTGGACTTTGACTCTGAGGCCAACACTGACCCTGTCAATGTTCATCTCATCTTCATTGATTATTTTTGCCTTGCGGATCATATTTTCCAGCTTTATGATCCTTTCCTCCAGCTCTGCCTGCTCGTTTTTGGCAGAGTCATATTCTGAATTTTCTGAAAGGTCGCCGTAGGAAATGGCTTCTTTGAGCCTCTCTGAAACTTCCTTTCTCTTTACTGATACCAGTTCCTCGTGTTCAGCGACTATTTTATCATAACCTTCTTGTGTTAACAGTATTTCTTCTGACATTTCCTAAAATCTCTCCTTTTGACTTATTGGGGTGACAATGCCAGATATTATAATGCAAACGCCTGATTTTGTCAATGTTTGACATGTCCCCAGCGAGTCTTTATTTTAACTGTTTTCAGACAAATGCTATATGTACATTGCGGCAGTTGGTCAGATAGACAACCGTAGCATAACATATGTCAAATGTCATTATATCTCCAACCTTGTAATCCCTTTCGGCATCCTCCACATCTATTATAGTGTGGTCGCTGGAAGCTCCGAGGACCTCTATGCCCTTGTCCATAGGCAGGAGTTCGGCGGGATCGCCGTAATCGACTTTTCCCATGGCCAGCAGCGCACGGCGCCGTATACCTCGGTCAACATAAGTCGGAGTATGTCCAAACGCATCTATGGCAATGGTCCCTACCGGATAGGACGGTTTATCCTTGACCTCGATCACCTCTGCCTTGAGCCTGAATATGTCCTGATAAAGATCGGACATATCATAACCGTAAAATACATCAAGATCTCTTGCAAGCAGTATACCTTCGCCGACCCTGAGCATGTTTATGCGTTTAGGTATATTTTTGTCCCATACTCTCATGAGACTGCTGGTGGCTCCTCCGGAGATATATTCCAGCTGGCGGCCAAGCCTTTCTTCTATCTTTTCGGCAAGCTCCACCAGTTCCTCAAGTTTCTCGACAGTAGGTGAAATCGACCCGTAGCATCCCACATTGGTCCCGATGCCCACAAGCTGTATGTTTATCATCTTGTTTTCGATGTACTCGGCCACTTTGATCATCTCGTCTTTGTCCCAGAATCCTTCTCTGAGATCGCCCAGATCGGCCATAAGGATCACCTTGTGGAGTTTACCCTGAGCTCTGGCTTCATCATTGAGGGCTTTGATGACTTCAAATTCGCTGTTGAGGCTTATGTCGGCCAGCCTTATGACATCTTTCACCTCGCTGAGCATAGGTATCCGGATAAGCATCATAGGCTTTTCTATACCGGCATTGATGGCATCTTCAAGCTGTTCAAGCCTTGACGAGGCGATGAATGCAGCGCCCCCTTTGTCGAAAGCGCGGGCAACCTCCGGTATCCCCGTGGCGCCTTTGATGACTCCGGCTACCTGTATCCCAAAGCTTCCGCACTTTTCTACCACTTTTGATACATTGTGCTGCAAATGGGCCAGATTGATCTCAACTCTAGGGTATCTGTTTTCCATTGTATATCTTCTCCTTGTTTTTTATGCGGTTTTTATCACGATCCTCTGAAAAAAACTTACGCTATCTCCAGGGCAATCTTCATCATTGCAGTAAAAGTTTTCTGTCTTTCTTCGGCTGTAGTTGCTTCACCGGTGAATGGGTTGTCAGAAATGGTGCATATGGCAAGAGCATTCTTTCCTGCTCTTGCAGCGTTCATGTAGAGAGCTGCCGCTTCCATTTCGGTGGCCAGCACACCCATCTTCTGCCATTTTGAAAGGCTGGCAGAATCATCGTAAAATGCGTCTGATGAATAGAGGTTGCCCACCTTGGTCTCTATTCCCATCTTGTCCGCCGCATCTATGGCCTTTTTCATCAGTTCGTATGAACAGATAGGCGCATATGTGCCCGGCAGGTCGAACTGTGCGGCATAATTGGAATTGGTGCATGCTCCCATACCTATGACGATGTCGCGCACCTTGAGGGAAGGATCTACGACTCCGGCAGTCCCCACTCTGATGATGTTCTTAACATCATAGAAATTAAACAGTTCATAAGAATATATGGCCATTGAAGGCATCCCCATCCCCGAAGCCATAACAGACACTCTCTTTCCCTCGTATGTCCCGGTATATCCCTGTATTCCTCTTACATTATTGACCAGCACAGGGTCTTTCAGGAAAGTTTCGGCTATGAACCTGGCTCTCAGCGGATCGCCGGGCATGAGGACAGTCTCGGCGAAATCGCCTGCTTTTGCTTCTATATGCGGTGTAGGAATGTTTGACATTTTCGTTTCCCCCTTATTTTTAAATTTCGGGCGCCTCTGCTCCTCTGGGCTGCCCGGATCATTTGAGACAATACAAAGCCATGGCCTGTCAGCCATGTTGTGATGATATAGATTAACTCCTATTTTACCTAATTTTTGACGATTTAACAAGTGGAAAAGCTCTGATCGCTGCCTTTTTTGGCAAGTATCTTTATAATCCAGCAGAATGATATCATGGTTTGTTGTCATTGCTGTCTTTTTATTGTACACTATGTATGATAATCATATTACCGGCAAAGCAACGGAGGCATGATATGTCTGATTTTTTCTATACCGTATTTCCGGCGGTGTTATCCCTGCTGCTGTTTGGGATAATATCCGTACTGGCTTACAATCACTAAACAACCCTTTTAGTATACAGAGCCATTTTCAAAGCTTTCCCCTTCTTCAAAAAACCGGAAAAGGAATACGGAGCTCTTTACACCACTTACATTTCTTACATTACCTCGTCCGAAAGGACATTATTTGATGATCCGCGGGTCTTTGATGATCTTTACCTGTTTATAGCTGATTACGCAATACATGTAATATGCCGGTTCGACTCTTCCCAGCATATCGTTATTCCTTTTGACCCCATATTATATCAGGAACACAGGATATCCAATTTTTTTGCCCGGCTAAGGCATAACGCCAGATATACATATGCCTATCACTTTACCCTGGGCGTTCTTTACAACGGTTCAATGGAAAAAATCTCTTTCTGCACAAATTATTATAACCACCGGATAGACCGGCTGTTCAACAATCGTCTTGACAGTATGGGACTTTATGAGTACATAAGCAACCGGTTCCCTGACAGCGAAGAGTCCGGTTTTGATATTTTGATATATTGAAAGCATTTTCTTAATACCTTATTCGAACTTATAAGACCAGAGCTGCCTGCAAGCTCTGTCCGGGCGCCTTTCCGTTTTGCACAGCGCCGTCCTCACACTCTGCCGTTTGACATAAATCGGCCCTCGCATCTTGCCGTTCCACCTAAATCAGGCAAAAATACACATTCAGGGGGACTGACTCCCCCTGAATTTTATGTTCCAAGCTTTTCAGGAGGAGCTTTTAGAGGGCCGTGATGTATGTACAGCCATATTTTGACAATTATGATTGTCATTTTTGCTGTTCAGGCAATTCTGCCGCCCCCCTGAAAAAGCAAAAACCATTAAAATCGGTGGAGCCAATCCCCCCGAAAAGGGAAACATGCTGAAAATCGGTGGAGCCAATCCCCCTGAAACTGATAAAAACCTATTTTCAAGGGGGATACAGCTGACAACAGTTTTCTGGTCTACTCGTTCAGATATATCTCCATTTTGATCCTCAGCCAGCTGCCCCGTTTTTCTTTTTCAATAAGCTTGCCGAAAAGCAATTTCCCCGCATACATCAGTCGTGAAAAGACGGCGTTATCGGCCTTTGGAACATAGCCTATCTTAACTCCGTCCGTATTCTTGACGGCGATCGCCATTGGATCATAAGGGTTGTCCGGTTCGCGGAAAAAATCAAGCCGGTCGCCCACATTGAGCCCCGGCTCCAGTTCCTCGATACCGTCCACATGAGTCGTGCCGGCAACATAAGTATCAAAGAGAAAGATATCCCGCTGGAAAGGCTTTGGTATGTCCAGTTCTCCATTTTTTCCATGGATAAGTCCAACTATCTCGTTTCCGCCGTTTTTTATGATGTCGCCCATCAAATCACCTCATCATTTCTTCGATCCGCACCTCATACGCCTCGATCGCCTGATCCAGCTGTTCGATCAGTTCGGACAGTTCTGCCCTTTTTTCCGTGATCTTCTGTTTGTTCCGTATGATCGGTCTGACCGTATAGGGGTATTCATTTGTGATCTTCTCTATCTGTTCCTTTATCTCTGAGACCAGCTCTTTAAGCCTGTCCCTTTCTCTTGTCAGCGCCGCCGTTTTGTCTTTTTCCTGATCGACAGTGTCTGAGCCGCTTACCATGACGCTTATGAGCCTCAGAGATTTAATATCGCCTCTTTCGTATGCAGATACGGCATTGTGGAAAAGTTCCAGTTTTTCAGGCCCCAGTTCCGGGTGCAGATCTGGATGCAGAGCTTTTACTATATCGTGGTACAACTTCCTTGCTTCTTGCAGTTCATCCTCAGAAAGCCATTCTCCCCGGCTTCGTTCAATGGCTATGTTCATCTTGTGGAGCTGCTCATCTAGGCGTGCCTGATAGTCTGCAAACTCTGTATCAAGGATATTCTCGATCTCGGAAAGGATGATCTTTTCCTGACGGTTTTTGCAGGCCTGTATCAGCTCTGCCTTGCGCTTCAGGCGGAGCATGTGGCAGTTCAACTCATAAGCCTTGTTCTCCAGATCGCCCAGAGCAAGCATATATTCCATTTCGATGTTCTTGCACTCCACAAATAACAGCTGATCCCGCATTCAGAGGAGCTCCGATATCCTGGCTTTGAGAGATGATATTTCGGTTTTCAGTTTTTCAATCTCCGGGAAAAGAATGATGTTATCGCTCATTCCTCTTTCCGTACCTTTCCTCATACTCCTCTCTGAGCATGGACATCAGGTGTACATCGTAGAGCACGCCGTTCTTGCGGCAGTTTTTGCGGAGCACGCCCTCATACTGAAAGCCCAGTGACAGATACAGATAGGCTGCCGGGTTGCCCGTATAATGGTCGAGGTAAAGTCTCTCAAGACCCAGCTGGCCGAAGCAGTATTCCATCATGGCCAGCATGGCTTCTTTGCCGTAACCTTTTCCACGCAAAGCTGTATCGCCTATATAGATCCGCCATATCTCGGCTTTCCAGCCCGGTTCTATGTCGGCAAGCACTATGCGGCCGATATTGCGTGGGGCCGTTTCCCCTGTCTGTCCATGCCCGTCTGCTTGCCAGGCATTCCCATCCGGCTCTCCGGCCTGCGGAGCGTCCCCACCATCGCCGGCAGGATCATCTTCGCCTTTGAGCATGATAGTAAACTGGCGGGCTGCCGGGTCGTCCTCATCGGCCAGATATTTCCGTATGACATCCTCTTTTGTCTGTCCGTCCCGGATGCTGAAAAATTCTGTCACTTCCGGCATCCTCTCCCACCGGTAGAAATCTTCCAGATCATCCCAGCATGACTGTCTTATGATAAGGTGATCTGTAGTCATGGGCCTGTTTTTCTCTGTCATAAATTTTCCTCCTCTCGGCTGGGCTGCACATTAACTGATTATGTTATATGAGCAGCCTTCAAAGACCGTATCGAATCTGCATATCCCTTTGTAACGGCAGAAAGTACAGGCAGACCTGTCTTTGGTCTTCATTGGGTGTATGTCTGCTTTTCCCGCCAGCATATCGGCGCAGAGCCGGCTGACCTTATCGGCCACATCCGCCCTGAGCTGCCGGAAATCCTCTTCAGGAACGAGACCTTCTCTGCCTGTGTTTTTTATGCCCTCTTTGGTAGCCCTGATAGGCACCACTTCGGAAAATCCGCTGAAGTCTCCGGCAATCTCGCCGATGACCTGTTCGTTATCCACCATTATCCCGTCCAGTTTAAAGGTTTTCCGTATCTCCGCTTCAAGGGTTTCCTGATCCATGTCCTTGCCGGACATATCTATCTGTGGTTCTCGTATCTTGAAATAAAAGACTCCGGCTGGCTTCCTGCTGCTGCCGCAGGCCGCCTGCAGGTATATCATCAGCTGCAGCCGGTAGCCCGCCGCAGCTTCCGCCATGTCAAAGCTCTCATTGCCGGTCTTGTAGTCCACGATCTTGACACGGCCGTCTTCCAGATAATCCACCCGGTCGATGATACCTTCGATGTATACTTTCCGCCCGTCCGCATCCACCTCAATGGGCGGCAGGACTCCGCGGCGGCCAAATGAAGCCTCCGGTATGATACTGTCGATCCTGCCTTTTCGCACCTGCTCCACCACCGTAAAGCAGACCTGCCCGCATATTTCAGTGAGCCTGTCTCTCCTGTAGTTTTCCAGGGCGCCCGAATTGAACAGGCCCTCTCTGTATTCTTCTGCTATGGCCTTGATCTCCTGCCCGGCAAGTTCAAAGCATTCTTCTCTGGTAACGGTCATCCACGGCGATCCCGGAGCAGTTACAGGCACTCCCTCTCTTGTCATCTCATGGGTAAGCCGCATCAGGCACCTGTGATACACATCGCCGATCTCTCTGGGAGCCGCCTCAAATATGCGCCTTTCTTCCGGCCTGAGACCGTATGTCACCATATGAGCGAACGGACACCTGGCAAAATTCTCTATCCTGGACGGGCTCAGACTCATGGCCGAAGCCGTATCCCCCTTGAAAAGGGCTTCGGCGGCGGCCCTGCCCAGGTCTTCCTGTTTGTTGGTAAAGGTCAGGCCATCCCGTATGCGGCCGATATCGTCTTTTTTGTTGTCTGTCAGCCAGCTCAGGGCCTGGGCCCATTGCTCCGGAAGACCGGAGACGGCTGGACGGGCTTCGGCTTCGGTCTGGCCGCCGGCTGGGTCGGCCGGCACATCGGCTTCGGTCCGGCCGCCGGCTGCGGACCGTGTTTCGGCCAGGGGTCCGGCAGCGCCGCCCTCGATGGTCTCCCTGATGATCCGGCTCAGGTGCCGCAGGCCGCTGGTGCGGCTGTTTATCAGTTCGCTCTTATCCTCGCGGTTGAGCACATCGGGCTGGACCGCCAGTTCCGGAAAGAGCTCTTTCATCCGTGTGAATATATGGGACGGCCTTAGCTGATTGCCTTCTTCGTCCGAAAGGGCGCAGCTCATCCACAGGTACTCGGCTGCCTGCGACAGGTTCCTGTAGATGGCCAGTTTTTCCTCCATGAACCGTATGGAATCCACTTTGCACAGCTCTCTGCCCTTTTCCTTGAACAACTCCCTTTCCTCGGCAGAAAACAGTCCCTGTGTGGGCTTTTCCTGCGGCAATATCCCCTCGTTTACTCCCATGACCACCAGGGCTTTTACCCGGCTGCTCCTGCTGCGCTGGATGGTCCCCAACATCAGGGCGTCCTCTGCCGGTGGCAGCAGTCCGATCTCCACCTGTCTAAGCCCTGTCATCAAAATATCCAGGAACATCTCCGGCTCAAAGGGCTCACCGCCCATTATGTCGTAAATCTGGTCAAGCACAGACGCAAAGTTCTTCCATACGGAAGCCGTTTCATCGGCAGTTTCATACAGCTCTGCGTCTTCCTGCTCTCCGATGAAATCCAGGACTTTCTCCCGCAATTTGAGATCAACGCACAGATAATCATAAAACTGCCTGATAAAGTCTCCGGTCGTCACAATATCGGCTCCGGCCGTGTCCTCAGCCTTTGTACCGGCAGCGTCCTGCCCGGCATGGGCCGCAGCTTTTATCAGCTTTTCCAGCGGCAATACAGGTTCCACTGCCCTGCGTCGGAGCTGGTTTATCTGTGTCAGTCCTTCTTCACCATATTCACTCTTTCCCCTGCGGAAAGGTTTCTTCCACATGGAGCCTTTGATCTTGTATTTTATAGCGTAATTTTCAAGGGCGGCGGCTTCTTCGCCAGTAAGATCGCCAAATCCCGATTTGATCGTCCTCATCAGCGCCTCCGTCTTAAAACCGCCCACGCAGGTGTCAAGCAGCGCCAGGATGTGCCTGATGACCGGACTGTCAGTGATGTCTCTCTTGATATCAGAATAAACTTCTATGCCATATTCCTCAAACACTCTTTCTATTATTGCCCGGCGTTTTTCCATATCGTTGCAGACCAGCCGTATATCCCTGTATCGCAGCCCTTTGTCCCGTACAAGGCTCAGGACATAGGCCGCAGCGCTTTCTGCCTCATTATATATTCCGGCGGCTTCCACCATAGTTATGCCCCCGCTGTGAAAAGTAACTGCCGGCCTCATAGTGTAAAGTTCCTTTTCTATATGCCGCATGGCCCTTGAAAGGTCCTTAAGCTCATATTCCTTGGGTATAGGCTGTTTTTTCCAAGGTACTCTCCTGGCCTGTGCCTGACAGACAGCATTGTGCATTACTATCCCGGTCAGCTCGAACAGGTCGGCATCCGGCCTGCTGTCGTCCCAGGTCAGAACGAGATTGACTTCGTCTGCGGCGCTCATCAGTTCTCCCAGCAGAGCCATGGTCTTGGGCGCAAAGCTGTCAAATCCGTACACCCAGATCTGATTTCCTCTTATGAGCTCAGATTCTCTGATCTTTCCCAGATACAGGTCTATGCGATCCTCTGAATCGGTATACCTGTCTTTGATCTGGCTTTCGTAGTCGTTAAACAAAAGATTGATGTCCGCCAGCTTCTTGCCGGTGTAATCATCGGTGCCCTCGGCGGCGATCATTTCTGCCAGCTCCTTTGGGCCGCAGCCGTACTGCTTCATCTCGGAAATAAAGTTGTTGACGGCGTCGATGAACGAGGCCTTGTTTTCCAGTCCCCGGAAAACCTGGAGTTCGTCTCTGCGGGCGGCGGCGCTCTTGTACAGGATCATGTGGCGTCCGTATTTGTTGATGAAATTACGCCGGCTTCCCCCCAGTTCGTTCAGGATGTTTTCTCCCAGGCTGGAAGGGGAGACGATCTCCACATCCATAAGGGCCGAAATGCCAAGATGGCGGAAAGCCTGCCTTTCCGCCTCTAATGTATACTGGTCGGGCACCATTATAAGGGCCCTCCCGGCCATATGATCGAATATGAATTTTTCCTTGTCCAGATTTTCTCTGCCATAGAAAATATTCAGCATCACATTACCTCAAGAATTCTTATAAGCTCCATTGGTTTCTCTATGGTATAGTCCACCCGGCAGCCGTCCATGGTCTGGCCCTTGCCGGTGGCCCGCCAGCCGACTAAAACAGTCTTGACTCCGGCGTTATTGGCGCACTTCATGTCGAAAAAGCTGTCGCCTATCATTATGGCTTCTTCCGGCCTGGCGTCAAGTTTGGCAAGACCCAGGAGCACCGGCTCCGGGTCGGGTTTGTGCTTGTCTGTGTCGTCACAGCTCACTATCCCGTCGAAATACCGGCCTATTCCGAACATATTAAGATAGAAAGCGGTGCTTTCTCCGGTCCTGGATGTGACTATGCCTATCTTGTATCCTCTTTCTCTGAGAGCCTTGAGCAGCTGAGGTATATCCGGGAAAAGCTTTACCAGTTCATCCGCTTTTTCTCTCTGGTGAGCCCTGTATACTTCGGCGCTTTCTTCCGGCGGAACTTCCGGAAATTCTCTTGCCATGGTGGTAATAAGCGGTTCTCCAAAGAATTGGGTTATGTAGTCTACGGGTTTTTCGTCCCGGCCGTAATGCCTGTATGTGTGCTGCCAGGCTTCTATTATGACATCGTTGGTGTTGACCAGCGTGCCGTCGAAATCGAAAATAATGGTATTTATCATAGTTCTCCTTGTGTGACTTATCCTGATACGGACTGTTCTGCGGCGGTCAGGCAGCGGGGCCGTCCTGTCCTACAGTTTCATGGTCAGGCCTATCTTCATTTTTTCCGGATCGATGGAAATTATCTTCACCTTGACCGTATCGCCGACGGAAACCACATCCATCGGATGCTTTATATACTTATCGCTCATCTGCGATATGTGTACCAGACCGTCATTTTTAACTCCTATGTCTACGAAGGCGCCAAAGTCTACTACATTTCTGACGGTGCCGGTCAGCTCCATGTCCACTTTCAGGTCTTCAAAACTCTTGACATCGTTTCTGAAAACCACAGGAGGCGCGTCCTCTCTTGGGTCTCTGGCAGGTTTTTTCAGCTCGCCGATTATATCGGAAAGGGTCATCTCGCCTGTTCCCAGTTCCTCAGCCATGGCTGCTATGCTCTGGCTCAGGCTTTTGGCCCTGTATGTTTTCTTTATCTTGTCTTCTACTGACTTATCGCCGCCTCCCTCTATGGTAGCAGGGTCGATGTCCAGTTTTTGCATCATGGCCTTGGCTGCGTCATAGGATTCAGGATGGACGGAAGTGGCGTCCAGCGGCTCGTCACCTCCTGTTATACGCAGGAATCCGGCGCACTGGTTGAAAGCCTTTTCGCCCAGCTTAGGCACTTTCATGAGCTGGCGGCGGTTGGTAAAGCGGCCGTTTTCCTCCCTGTAGGTGACTATATTCCTGGCTACCCCTGAGTTGATACCGGCGATGTAAGAAAGCAGGGACGGGGAGGCGGTGTTCAGGTCTACGCCTACCCGGTTCACACAGTCCTCCACCACGGCGGTCAGAGCGTTTTCCAGCATTTTCTGGTTGATGTCGTGCTGATACTGGCCGACGCCTATGCTCTTGGGGTCGATCTTGACCAGCTCGGCCAGCGGGTCCTGCAGCCTCCTGCCCAGGGACATGGCGCCTCTGGTGGTCACATCCAGATCAGGATATTCCTCGGCGGCCAGCTTGGAAGCCGAATACACCGAGGCCCCCGCTTCGTTTACAATGGTGTACTGTAACGGATAGTTGTTCTTTTTGATGAAAGCGGCTACTACTTCTTCGGTCTCTCTTGAAGCGGTGCCGTTGCCGATGACGATGATCTCTACTCCGTATTTGTCTACCAGTTTCTTGAGGACTGCCTCGGTTCCGGCTATGTCATTTTTTGGCTGGGTCGGGTAGACGGTTGTATAGGCTTTCAGCTTTCCGGTGCCGTCCAGGACTGCTACCTTGCAGCCGGTCCTGTAGCCAGGGTCTATGCTGAGGACAACCTTGTCCTTTACAGGTGGCGTCATCAGCAGGCTCTCTGTGTTTCTGGCAAAGATCTTGACTGCCTCAGCCTCGGCCCGCTCGGTGAGCATATTCCTCATTTCCCTTTCTATAGACGGTGCCATGAGTCTTTTATATGCGTCGTCAATGGTATCGTCCAGCAGGGACTTGAATATGGACCGGTTGTTTTTTATCACGCTTTCGGCGATCAGGCCGTGGATGGCTTCCTGATCTATGGTGACTTTGACCTTGAGTTTCTTTTCCTTTTCGCCCCGGTTTACGGCCAGCACCCTGTGGTCAGGTATCTTGTTCAGGGCTTCTGTCCTGTCGTAATACATGTCGTATACGGTCTTTTCTTCCGGATCGGTGGCTTCGGTGACGATGAGACCGGCGGCGAAAGTCTTTTCTCTGACTGCTTTGGTGATGTCCGGATCGTCGGCTATCATCTCGGCGATGATGTCCAGGGCACCCTGAAGAGCCTCTTCCGGGGTATTAACTTCTTTTTCCGGATCCACAAAAGCTTTGGCATCGTCTGCGGGATCGCCTTCGGTCTTTTGCTGGGCGTAGATTATCATGGCCAGCGGCTCCAGGCCTTTTTCTCTTGCTTTGGAAGCTCTCGTTGCCTTTTTTTGCTTGAAAGGCTTATACAGGTCTTCTACACGCTGTAGGACTTCGGCTTTTTCTATTTCTGCTCTAAGGTCTTCGGTGAGCTTGCCTTGTTCCTCGATGAGCCTGATGACTTCTTCTTTTCTTTCCTCAAGGCTGCGCAGGTAGCGGAGCCTTTCGTCCATATCTCTGAGGACTGTGTCGCTGAGTCCGCCGGTGGCTTCTTTTCTGTAACGGGCGATGAAAGGTATGGTGTTGCCTTCGTCGATGAGGTTTACGGTATTTTCGACCTGATTCTGCCGGAGATGGAACTCGGCGGCTAATTTTCGCAGTATATCCATTTAATCTTCCTTTTGTTTGAGTTTTTCGTTGATGAAATAGTCCAGGTCGCCGTCCATGACTGCGTTTACATTGGCAGTCTCGGCTCCTGTCCTGTGGTCTTTGACCATGGTGTATGGCTGGAAAACATATGAGCGTATCTGGGACCCCCAGGTGTTCATGGAGTAGTCGCCTTTCAGCTCTTTGAGGTTTTCCTTGTGTTCCTGTTCCTTGAGTTCGGCCAGCTTGGACATGAGTATCTTCATGGCCATTTCTTTGTTCTGGTGCTGGCTCCTTTCGTTCTGGCAGGTAACGACGATGTTGGTCGGCAGGTGGGTTATCCTGATGGCCGAGTCGGTCTTGTTTACATGCTGGCCGCCGGCCCCGCTGCTGCGGTATGTGTCTATGCGCAGGTCTTCCGGGTCGATCTCTACGGAAAGGTCTTCTTCGATCTCAGGCACCACCTCCAGCTGGGCAAAGGATGTCTGTCTCTTGCCTGCGGCGTTGAACGGTGAGATCCTGACAAGGCGGTGAACGCCTTTCTCGTTTTTAAGGTAGCCGTAAGCATTGTCCCCTTCTACTATGAGGGTAGCGCTCTTTATGCCGGCTTCGGTATCGTCCTGCAGGTCTACCAGGTTGACCTTATATCCTTTTTTGTCGCACCATCTGGTGTACATGCGGAGGAGCATGGAAGCCCAGTCCATGGCGTCCACTCCGCCTGTACCGGCGTGGATGGATACGATGGCTCCACATTTGTCGTATTTGCCGTTTAAGAGGGTCTTTACCCTCATGTCGTCGGCTCTTTTGCTCACATCGTCGAACATGGCCTGTATTTCTTCGGCTACGGACTGGTCGTCGTCTCCGGTCATCTCTATCAGCTCTTCAATGTCGTCTAAAGTATTTTGCAGGTCTTCGTAGCCTTCTACGGTGTCCTCCATGTTCTTTTTTTCTTTCATGACTTTCTGGGCGTAGTCGGGGTCGTTCCAGAAGTCCTCCTGTTCTATTTCTCTGTTGGTCCTGTCAAGTTCTTCTTTGATCTTTGGCAGGTCAAAGAGAGTCACCGACTTCTGTCAGGACAGCCCGCACTGCGGGGATCTGGCTCTTGATGTTTTCAAGCTGGATCATAGTCTCACTCCTTTTCTCAGTATGGGTTTGGCGGCCGGATATTGGCGCTCGTTGCGTGTTGTTTGAGCAAACTGTCAAAGATCCATGATCTATTGACGAAAAACCAAAAATATAGATTACTGTCAATATCCGCCTCTTTTGCGGCCAGACACCTGCTCGCTCTCACCTGTTTTCGCTGCAGCGCCGTCAAGCGTCGGGCATCATATGATCTACAGCGTTTATTATACCTTATAAGTGCGTAAAGTTCAACGGTCCTCCCGGCGGCGCAGGCTCCAAGGTGCAGGCTCCAAGGCACACGAGCCCGACAGTCATCACGGCGGCCAGGGGGTTATTCTGCGGCCATCGCACGGACACGGCTGCCGCAGTGACTCCAGTGACAGCTCTCACTTCTTATTTACGAAGAAGTTGTTGAACACCGCTGCGATGAGGCCGCCGAAGAAACGGCAGCCGACGGAAAACACGCAGAACATCACAGGTTTAAGATAGAATATCCGCATAAGCAGCCGCATGAAGGCGAACTTTCTGCGGAGGCTGCCCATATACCGGCTGTATGAGCGGCTGTCGCCGTAGGCAACGGCATGGGCGCAGGCTTTTCCGGAGCCCAGTGCGTATCTGAGTCCCGACAGGGTCAGCGGATCGCAGGCGCCTGCGGCATCTCCCGCAAAATATATTCCCTCTGCGGCCATTTCATCATGCCGCCCGACATACATGGGAGTAAAGGCGCCTTTCAGCCGGGACAGATCCTCGTCAAAGCTGAGCCGTTCCATGAAGCCCCTGAACACATCCTGATAGTTGATATCCGGCTCATATCTGTCTGTCAGGCCCACATTGGTCACGCCGCCATAAGAGCTGACCCAGCCGTAGCCATGTTTGGTGATCCCAAAATGTATCTGTATCTCTTCCGGCCTGTCGCTTGCGAACACCAGCTGCATGGCGATGTTACGGCCTTTTTCCGGTACATAGCGGCTGCCGTAGCCGCTGGTGCCGTCGGCAAATATCAGATAGTCGTAATGCAGCTCCTCACCATCTGCGGTCACGATATATTTTTCTGCCCTGTCATGGGAAGCGATCGATGTGTTTTCTCTGACCTGTACTCCGGCGGAGACAGCCAGTTCAAAGAAAGCGTTATCCAGCTCCACCCGGTCGATCTTCCTGTTGGTGTAGAGGAACTTGTTATGTATGGTCTGGCGTTTTTTAAAGTTGTGGAAAATATTAAAATCCTTTATCAGCGAATAATGGACCCTGTCCAGGTCGAGGCCCATCTCACTGTAGGCCTTCCTGGTCTTGCCGGTCATATATCCGGCGCAGCACTTGTATCTTGGAAAACTGAACCGTTCTATCACCAGGATTTCATCGCCCATGCCCAGCTCTTTGAGGGTAATGGCAGCTGCAAGGCCGGCGGGTCCAGCGCCGGCTATGATAACTTTGTATTTTTCCATATTCTCACCTTTGCTCCGGCTCTGCGCCTTCTCATCGCCAAACGATCATCGTGACCATCACCAGAGCTTCTCCTGCTGGATTTTCGATGCCATGTCCTTGGTCTTTGGGCATATGCGGCAGACACCGGGATAAAAGTCTTTCTGAACGCCGCCGCATATGGCTGTGTCTCCGTTCACTCCCGGTATGGTTTTTTCGACGATCTCATTAAAATCCATACGCGAGACTTTCTCTCTTTTAATGGCTCAAATGACCGGAAAACCCGGCCATTTCTGGCCGGGCCAAAATCATTTGCGATGTCCTTTAACTTACTGCTGCTCCATATCTTTTTTCATACAGCAGTTCTTGTATTTCTTTCTGCTTCCGCACGGGCAAGGATCGTTGCGGCCTACTTTAGGCGCTTCGCGCCTGTAGGTCTCCGGCTTCTTCGGCTTATCCGGAGTCGGGGCTGCCTGAGGCATGGACTGCTGGGCCGATGGCCGCCGGCCGTCTGACATGGCTGCAGCATCGTCACGGAATTCGTCTTTTCTTCCTTCTCCTATGACAATGACCTGGCGTCTTTGAGTGGTGGTATTGGCGGTCACATTATAACAGTACCTTACGGCTTCCTCCCTTATTTCTGCCACCATGGCCTCAAACATGTCGAAGCCTTCTGAAGCATAAGCGTTAACCGGATTGACCTGTCCAAGGGACCTGAGACCGATCCCCTGCTTCAGTTCATCCATTGCATCAATATGATCCATCCAGCGGTTATCGACTACTCTTAGCAATATCATCTTTTCATTATCCCTCATGCGGGCAGAGCCGACCTCGGCTTCTTTTTCCTCATACAGCTTGTGGAACCGGGCCAGCACATCTTCTTCCAGCTTTTTTTCTGTCAGGTTCATCTTTTCTTCATCGGAATATGTTATCCCGCCGAATGTTGCCGTGATCTGCCGCAGGTTCTCGTTGAGCATGTCCAGATCCCATTCCTCCGGATATTTGCTGGCGATGACGATAGGCTGGATGGTTGTCCTGACCAGATCCTCCATCATTTCCATGATGTAATCCCTGATATCTTCTCCGAAAAGCACTCTGCGCCGCTGGTCATATATGATCTCACGCTGCTTGTTCATTACATTGTCGTACTGGAGCACATATTTTCTGATCTCAAAGTTGCGGCTCTCAACCTTCTTCTGGGCATTTTCTATGGTCTTGGAAAGCATTCCTGCGGCAAGAGCTTCTTCCTGCATGCCGAACCGGCTCATCAGGCTCTGCATCCTGTCGCCGCCGAAAAGCCGCATCAGATCGTCCTCAAGGGAAATAAAGAACTGGGTCTGTCCTGGGTCTCCCTGACGACCTGACCGGCCTCTCAGCTGATTATCTATACGCCTGGATTCGTGGCGCTCCGTACCTATTATGCACAGGCCGCCCAGGTCTCTCACCTGCTGCTGCTCCGCTTTTCTTTCTTCTTTATACTGGACCAGCAGTTTATTGAAAACTTCTCTGGCGTCATTGAGCACCGGATCGGTACTGCTGACAAAGCTGGTGGCAAAGGAAATCTGTTCCGGCGTGTATTCCAGCTTTTCCATTTCCCGTCTTGCCTCAAATTCAGGATTGCCGCCCAGGATTATGTCGGTACCACGGCCGGCCATATTGGTAGCTATGGTCACCGCATCTTTTCTTCCGGCTTCAGCTATGATCTGGGCCTCTTTTTCATGATGCTTGGCATTGAGCACATTATGGCGTATGCCCCTCTTTTTGAGCATTCCGCTGAGCAGTTCGGAATTTTCTATGGAAATAGTTCCCACCAGCACCGGCTGGCCGGTCTGATGTACCTGAACGATCCGGTCGAGAATGGCCTTGAACTTGGCCTCGGTTGATGCAAACACAGCATCGTCAAGATCTTCCCTGATGACCGGCTTGTTGGTAGGTATCACCACAACATCCATATTGTATATCTCGCGGAATTCTTCTTCCTCGGTCTTGGCTGTACCTGTCATTCCGGCCAGCTTGCCATACATGCGGAAATAGTTCTGCAATGTGATGGTGGCCAGGGTCCTTGACTCGGATCGTACCAGTACCCCTTCTTTGGCCTCGATAGCCTGATGAAGTCCGTTGCTGTATCGGCGGCCGAACATGAAACGGCCGGTAAATTCGTCAACTATGATGATCTCGCCGTCTTTGACGATGTAGTCCACATCGCGCTTCATTATATTTCTTGCCTTGAGGGCCTGGATCACATGGTGGTTGATCTCCATGTTTTCCGGATCTCCCAGGTTTTCAATGCCAAAAAACTTTTCGCACTTGGCCACGCCTTCGTCAGTCAGAGTGACTTTCTTATCCTTTTCCTCGATGGTGAAGTCTTCTTCGGCCGTCAGTCTCCTGACACAGGAATCTGCCCTCTGGTACAGGTCTGTGGACTTATCTCCTCTTCCGGAAATTATCAGCGGAGTCCTGGCCTCGTCTATCAGGATAGAGTCTACCTCGTCGACGATGGCAAAGTTCAGATCTCTCTGGACAAGCTGCTCTTTGTAGATGGCCATGTTATCCCTGAGGTAGTCAAAACCGAATTCATTGTTGGTCCCATATGTGATATCCGCATCATAAGCCGCCTTTTTTGCATCATCACGCATACCTTGGACGACGCAGCCCACGGTCAGGCCCAGGAAAGTATATATCTTTCCCATCCACTCGGCGTCTCGCCTGGCCAGATAGTCGTTGACGGTCACCACATGGACACCCTTTCCTTCAAGGGCGTTGAGATAGGCGGCAAGGGTCGCTACCAGAGTCTTTCCTTCACCGGTCTTCATCTCGGCGATCCTGCCCTGGTGGAGCACGATACCGCCTATGACCTGTACGCGGAAATGTCTCATACCTACGCTTCTCCAGGCGCCTTCACGGCATACAGCAAAAGCTTCCGGCAATATATCGTCGAGAGTTTCACCTGCCGACAGTCTTTCCTTGAATTCAGCTGTCTTTCCTCTCAATTCATCATCTGACAGGGCTGCCACCTGATCTTCCAAAGCCATGACCTTGTCAGCTATTTTTTCTATTTTCTTGACTTCCCTGGAGTTCATGTCTCCAAGGATCTTTTCCATTAAACCCATGTTTTCCCCTTCCTTACGGCATAAGCCGGTTTGATCTGCTGCGTTCATTATACCACCCCCAGTCAAGCAAAGGTGGTTCAATGAACGCTACCTTGCGCCCTCAGGCGGTATAAATCACTGCGTTCATTATACCACCCCCAGTCAGGCAAAGGTGGTTCAATGAACGCTACCTTGCGCCCCAGGCGGTATAAATCACTGCGTTCATTATACCACAGCCTTCCGCTCATATAAAGTCTTGTCTCCCATAAAATCTGTATAAAAATGTAAAATTTTCATTTGTCACCCTAATTTGATTTTAGGTTGACATTTGTTCCGGCTTATTATATACTATTTCCAACACTGCTTCTGGAGGTCAATATGTCTACAAAATTAAAAGTTTTAGAAATATTTCGCAGCAAAGGTCCCGAATATGTTTCGGGGCAGGAGCTTGCAGATACTCTCGGCCTGTCACGAAATTCTGTCTGGAAAGCCATAAGAAAACTTCAGGCTGAGGGCTTTGATATCGAATCAAAGGCTTCCGTGGGGTATCGTCTCCTGCAGCAGGAGGAAGATCTGCTTTCTGCCGCATACATCAGAGACTCCCTTGACTTTCCATGTAAGATCCATCTTCTGGAGGAAGTGGATTCTACCAATGACTATGCCAAAAGATTGAGATCTGTGTCTGAGCCTCATCTTATCATAGCTGACGCACAGACCAAAGGCCGCGGCAGACTGGGCCGATCCTTCTATTCGCCCCATTCCAAAGGACTTTATATGACCATAGCATTTGAACCGGATTTCGGCCTCGACCGTTCCATGCTCGTCTCCACCATCGCCGCCCTGGGTGTGTGTCAGGCCATAGAAGAAGTGACCGGCCTGGGACCTAAGATAAAGTGGGTAAACGACATATATCTGAACGGGAAAAAAATCTGCGGTATTCTTACAGAAGCAGAAAGTAATTTTGAAACGGGTACCATCAGCCGTCTCATCATCGGCATCGGGATCAACTGCTACGAACAGGTTTTTCCTGATGACATAGCAGAAAAAGCCGCCTACATAACAGCTTCTTCAGGGGCATTCAGCCGCAATCAGCTTGCGGCTTCCATCACTTCAAAGTTTTTCCGTCTCCTCGAAACATTTGACCGCCGCACCATCCTCCGGGAATACAGATCACGCTCGATGATACTGGGACAGCCTGTAACCCTTTACGGCACCGCCTATGGAGCCTTGCCCGAAAACGGAGGCAGAGGTATAAAGGCGCGCGCCATAGATATCGATGATAACGGCGGACTTGTGGTGGAATACCTGGAAGGCAGAAAGGCCCGTGAAATGGAGACCATAACCAGCGGCGAAGTTACTGTCAGAAAGGACTACTGATATGACCAAAACAAATCTGCTCTTGCTTTCCGGTTTATTCTCGGCCCTTACCGGTATATGCTCGTGGATAAACATACCTCTGTTTTTTACACCTGTGCCCATCAATCTGGCACTGATCGGCCCTTATATGGCCGGTTCTCTCCTTGGCCCCAGATACGGCCTGCTGAGCCAGATCATCTATATTATGACGGGAGCGCTGGGTATTCCTGTTTTTGCCGGGTTCTCAGGCGGTCTCGGCGTGCTGGCAGGCCCTACCGGAGGCTTTATAATAGGTTATGCTGTCTGCGCTTTTATATGCGGGCTTGGCGCCAATGGAAAGGTCAGCACGGCGAGAAGGCCTGCAAAGATCGCAGGCTCTGCCGCCTTTATGTTCATTGGGCTTTCCGCCTGCTACAGCTTTGGTCTCATGTGGTACATGATCGTGACCGGAGCCTCCTTGTGGTCAGGGCTGGCTGCCTGCGTGCTGCCTTTCCTGCCGGGGGACATGCTGAAGATCGCCGTGGCCGCAGTCATGTCGCAGCAGATTGCAAAGGCAGTAAGCCTCTGACTTTGCTGCCGCATACCAAAACATCAAAGTTACAAAAAGTGCGTACTTGTACAGCAATCAATCCGATCTTATAATCTGTTTCGGAAAGGAGCCATACAAATGCGCATTTTTTTCGTTTTATATGCTGCACCCTTGCTATCTTTATGATCGCATGCCTGACCTGGCTGGCAGGAGGCTGCGCCAGTAATGAAGTTGAGCTTCCGTTTACGGCGCCAACCTTGAATACCAAACATGTCAGACGGATGTAGCCGGATGGGTCCTGGAACATACAGAAACCGACCCTGATCTGCTGCAATTTCCTGAATATGCCTATAATTTCATGTACCAGACCGTAAAAGAAAAAAGGCTGTCTCCGGGTTTAGCCTTGTGGGAGCAGCAGCCTTCGTCTTTTTATACTGATTATATCAAAAGTATCCTGAAAAATGAACGGTCAGACCATCATCACATACTGTCAGGATACAGGTAAGATCATGCGTCATACCTGGCAGCAAGCTTTTTCTCTATGATCCCCATGACCTGGTCCCATCCTTCAACGCATGTCCAGTCCTGAGCCAGGTTCAGTTTGATTATCCGGTACAGCCAGTCCTCGTAGTATTTAACGGCTCCTTCATAGTCCAGCCCCTGTTTCTTGAGCTGATCTATATCGTAGTCCCCAAACTGGGCCGTCACTTTACATCTGGTCCGTGGATGGCCATCCCGCCCATTGGGAAAATCCATGACCGCTATATCCACATAGTTATAAAGGGGCGGTTCAGGCGCCAGTTTTATTTCTTTAATGTTTTGACTGTCCATGAAATGCTGTCACCTCCGGCTTTATTTTATGCTGCCGTCAGGATTGAATACAGGTAACTTTTCCAGATAGATGATATCGTCTCTGTCTGCGGCTTTGCCTTCGGCCAGCACGGCCATACGGCCCACGATGATTCCACCCACCTGGTCTACAAGGGTTTCAAGGGACCTTAAGGATTCACCTGTGCTGATAACATCATCGACGATCAGCACTCTCTTTCCGCGGAGCTGGGAAGCCTCTTTGCCTCCGATGCACAGAGTCTGGATATGGTCTGTAGTTATGGAATCCACCTGAGTGGATACTATGTCAGTCATGTAGAGTTTGGCTCCTTTGCGGGCTACCACATAATCATTCACACCCGCCTGTCTTGCCATTTCGTATGTGAGCGGTATACCTTTGGATTCGGCTGTTATCATTATATCAAATTCCGGTGCTTTTTTGAGAAGCTCGGCGGCGGCGGCCTTTGTGATCTCCACATCGCTGAACATTATAAAAGCGGCTATATAAAGGTCGTCTGTTACTTTGCAGAGGGGCAGCTGTCTTTTGACGCCCGCTATGGTCATTTCGTGAAACATGAAACTCGCTTCCTTTCATTGGTATAGTTTTCCGGGTGCTCGTGGCCCGAATATCCGTCAGACCCTGATAACACGCTATTATTATACTCATTTATCCTTTGGGGCGCAAGGGCTTTTCTGGCTGCGGACATCTGCATTTTCTGGCTGCGGGCATCTGCATTTTCTGGCTGCGGACATCTGCATTTTGTGACCATGGACATCTGCTGCTTTCTGCTCGCAGTGCCTTGCAGATGCAAATAGGCACAGGGCAAAGCGGGACATTTCACAACCTCTTTTCACTGGATAAGATATGTGTCGATTATGTTTTCTAATATACCAGGCATTTCAATGTCCTTTTCAAAAGTACATATAAGATCATCGTGTATGGATAAGCCTGCTTCAAGATAAGCCGTAAGTTTCTCCATGGCTTTCACGGCATATTTCTCGTCGCCCATAAGGCCAAAGTGCTCCCATATGACCATCCTGCCGTTCTGCCGCATTATGACAAAGTCGGGATAGGTCCTGCGTCCTGGCAATTCTAACGGAACCTCATATTTAAACGGTAGACCCCGGCTTGTGAGCATGTCTGCGATTATCTTCTCCGATTTTGATCTTACCCTGATACCTGAGTCTGTGGCATATTTCAACATTTCCGGAGCCATTGGGTTGGTCTGGGTTTCTTCGGAGAGCCACCGGAATGCTTTTCGTGAAAACCGGGCGTTTTTAAGCTCTTTTATGTCCCAGGGGAAATCCAAAGGAGGTGATTCCGCATTTTCAATTTCTTTTATCGCGTCCTGCAACATCTTGCATACCTTTTCTCTACGGGGGATGGACTTTTTCAGATATCTCTTTCTGCCAAGAAGAATTATCCTGGCCTTATCGGATGTGATCCCTTTTTCCCTCCCATTATTTTTTTCGGTAAAGATAATGCCGTATTGCCTGCGCCTTATTATGAGGCACCCCAAGTGGCGCAGCTTCCGATACTCATGTTTTTCAAGGCTGAGCAATTCCATCTCCCTGTCAAGGATCCTTCTTATCTGCCCGGATATATTGTTTTCCATCTTTCCCCTTTCTTTTACTATCTGCAAGAGTTTTTTCCATCAGTAATTATATGTAAAATTTTACTATATAATTCCATAAATTACAACAGAAATCTTTTGTGTTTTGGGGTATAAGATGGTCATGTGAGTTCCGCCAGCAAAAGGTTCTCGTTTTGTCCAGATCATGCTTTGCCGAGAACCGATCTTTCAGTTTTAGTTCTCAGCTAGTCTCCATTCAGATCTTTTAAGAAACTTTTTTCCGGGGCAGGTTCTCCCTCACCATTGGGATCATAGAAAAGAGAACTTTTTGTCTGACTACCAGCTCTTTTGGTTCTCAGCAATGGCCAATGCAAAGAAAAAGAGAACCTTTTGCCGGCTGAACGGCCATTGCCATCTATAATTCCGCCAGCGATCCTCGCAGCATATCCGCCTCATGTCATATGCATAAAAAAACCGGTCCGCAGACCGGCTCTTTTATCATTATTTTATTTCCTTGGCAGCTTTCATCATCTTTACTCTCTCTGCCAGTGTCAGGGAAAGCACCACCGCCAGCATACAGCATATTCCGAAGAAGATGAACATCCTGAAATATCCGGCCTCCTCACCGTAATTGTCCAGCCAGCTTCCTATCATAGCAGGCACGAACAGATCAGGCAGATAGATGACCATGGACGAAATCCCTATGGCCGTTGCCGCATATGAAATAGGGATATCTATCTCATTGAGTATGGACCACATGACTCCGTAGAGCATCATGGCAAAAGCCGAAGCCAGCAGCGAAATCACGATGGCGATGGCAACGCTGTCCTCCCCGGCAGGTACCCGTGTAGCCGCAAAGAACAGTACAGCCAGCCCTATAAAGCCATATCCGTACAGCCGCAGGGTGGATTTGAGCAGTTTATCTGCTATATATCCGCCTACCGGCGACAGGAAGTAAAATACATATCCCCTTATGATCCCCAGGAACGAAGAATCAGACACATCCATTCCCACCTGAGACGACAGGTACGGGGTAAAATACGACACATTGCTGTAAATAGTATAAATGAGGAACATTATGATGGAAGCCCACCAGAGATACGGGTTTTTTATCGCTTTTCCCACATCGCTGAGCCTGAACTTATCTTCTTCTGCCGTCTGGGCACGGGAAGTATTCTCTTCTTTGAATGTTATCTGCACCAGGACGCCCGACACTATGACAGCTATGGACATGGCCATTATGGTCCTGAACATTGCGTCATGCGAATTTTCAGTGGAAGTATACAGCGCCCAGAACCCCAGGCCGCACACCAGGCTTATCACAGATCCGAGAGCATAATACCAGCCGTATGTGGATCCTGAATCTTCCTTTCCGCCTATTATCCTAAGTCCTTTGTTCAGGGCCGCCCAAAAGACAAAGCTGGTGGTGACGGCAAACAGGAAAAATGCGATCAGCGCCGTCACATAATTCATGGAAAGGGCCATGACTATGCCGAGGGCTCCCGTCCCCATCAGAGACAGCACCAGCATTTTCTTTGTAGAAAACTTGTCCGCCAGGATGCCTCCCGGAATATACAGCAGCAGGCATCCCACGGCATAGGCCGACATCAGGAATCCCACCTGCGCATTGGTCATCCCGAAAGCTTCAACAAATTTGTCATAATAAACATTCCTTATATACGGCAGTTCGTAGATGACGCTGCCGGCTATGGAAAAAGATATGATAGCTAAAAAAGTCCCTGCGCTCAGATTGATTTTTTTCATATGCTGCGCTCCTTTTCTTTTTTTATAATTTTACCATAAGTGTTCCCTTCTAACAAGGGCGCCAAACGGCTGCGGCGGGCTGCTCCGGCAAAAAATAAGCTTTTTATTTGTTCCGGTTTGCTATAAAATATATACAAACGAAAGGAGGCCCCCTCATGAAAAAAAGGATCACCGATGATTTTTTCAAGGAATATGTCAATACCACCCATATGAAGCCCAACGGCAGCGGACTTTTTTCCTTTGTACGCTATGACACAGATATGGAGAATGACAGATATATTTCTGATCTGTATCTGTTCGATATGGATGCCGGCAAGGTCAAAGAAAGACTTACATATGACGGCAGCGCAGGCGCCCACCAATGGCTTGATGCAGAAAACCTTGTCATACTGGGGGCCAGGGACCAGGCCGACAAAGATATGATCGGCAAAGGCATACCCCTTGCCGTTTTTTACAAGTTCAACATCATTACAAAAGAATACACAAAGCTTTTCAGTCTTCACAAGGGCATATACGATTTCCGGATAATAGATGAAAACCGTTTTTTGCTCCTTTCCAGTGAAAACGCCATTAGAGAAAGCTGGCTCCATGAAGCGGGCGGAGACTGGGAAAAATATGCCGAAATAGCAGAGATGGAAAGCAGGTATTTTATAGCAGATGAAGTTCCTTTCTGGACCAATGACGGAGGTTATTGCAATAAAGAACGGGGACGGGTCTACTTTTATGACCGCAGCGGTGGCTTCTGCCGGGACATGGACCATGTAGCCAGCGCTGACCGGACGGCAGATCCTGACTGCCCAGACGGCGGCGCAGAAGGAAGCCTCATCCGGCTTTCCGGCGACGATATCAGCATTTTCGCCATTGATTCATATAAAGACAAATACGGCATTTTTTACGGAGTAGATTCCGGCGGCATGCAAAAGACCGAAGGCAAAGTATATAAGATCGACTATTCCACCATGGAAGTTACCGCCATAGACGATTCTAACCTGTATGTCTATGCCGCTATACAGGCCGTTGATGAAAGCCGGATCCTCCTCTGCAGGAGCGACCGTGCTCTGCATGGGGAATACCAGAATGGATATATCGACATCCTGAACATGGATACAGGCATTTTCACCAGAAACAATAAGCATGCCGACATACATTTTTATGACAATGTGCTGACTGATGTGACATACCTCAGCGGCTGGCTCAACAAGATAACCGTTACAGAAAACGGCATTATATACATAAGCACAAGAGGCGGCGATTCCAAGCTGTATTTCTCGCCTTTCGGCAGTGATCATATGACCGAGCTGACCCATGAGTCCGGCAAGATCCTTGACTACTTTGCCGATGGGGATAAGATCTATATGTCAGCTATGAGGGGGCTGGACGGCGGCGAATTTTATATGCTGGATCCGGCCAGCGGCACAGAGCTGCGGCTCACAGATTTTAATACGGCTCTGAAAGACGAGTTCCAATTTCCCCAGATCCAAAGCTGTGACTTTATCAATTCCGACGGCATCACCATACAGGGCTGGGCCATGAAGCCCGCCGTTTTTGAGGATGGAAAAAAATATCCGGCCATCCTGTTTATCCATGGAGGCCCCGGTTCAGCTTACGGTCCTGTGGCAACCCACGAGATGTTTGCCATGTGCGCTGAAGGATGGGGCGTCATATACTGCAATCCAAGGGGCTCCGAAGGACGAGGCGGCGATTTTGCCGATATAAGGCAGAAATGGGGCACCGTTGACTACAGAGACCTGATGGAATTTACGGATGCAGCCATTGAGCGGTTTCCGTGGATAGACAAAGAACGGCTGGGAATAACCGGCGGCTCTTACGGCGGGATAATCATCAACTGGATACTGGGCCATACTGGCAGGTATAAGGCTGCCATTTCTGACCGGTGTGTATCCAACCTCTTCAGCGACTACGGCATGTCTGACATAGGATTTCCGTGTAACAAAGACACCTACGGGACGACCCCATGGGAAGATCCGGAATACTTATGGGACCAGTCTGGTCTAAAGTATGCTCCTTTTATAAAGACTCCGGTCTTGTTCATACATGGCGTTGAGGACCACAGGTGCACCTATGACCATGCTTTGCAGCTCCACAGCGCCATCACCTATTTCGGAGGCACCTCAAGAGTATTTGCAGTAAAAGGCGAAACCCACGAACTGTGCCGCAGCGGCTCACCTGTCAACCGCCGCCGGCGGATTGCCGAAATGATAAGCTGGTTCCGCAAATATCTCTAACACGCCGTATCCTTAGGCAGTCATTTTTCTAAGCAGAAAGGAGCTACAATGAACCAGATCACAAAATACAGGCGTGAATTCCACCGATATGCCGAAACAGGCTGGAATGAAGTCCGGACCAGCGCCAGGATCGCCGAGATACTTGCAGGCTTGGGTGCGAAGGATATTCATGTCGGCAGAAACGCCGTAAACATCCAGACGGTAAAAAGCCCCATCGACCTGTCCGAAAAAACACGCCGGGCCAACATGGAAAGAGCCATATCCCAAGGGGCCGATCCCGTACTGGTACGCAGCACAGAAGGTTATCCCGGCGTGGTCGCTGTCATAGATACCGGACATCCGGGGCCAGTCAGCGCCCTGCGCTTTGATATAGACTGCCTGCCATATGATGAGAAAGACGCAGACGGTTCCAGAGCCTTTTCGGAAGATTTTTCATCTGTAAACCCTGGCTGTGTCCATGCCTGCGGCCACGATGGTCATACTGCCATCGGGCTTGGTCTTGCTTCTGATATAATAAAACATACTGACGACTACAGAGGTGTCATCAAGCTTTTGTTCCAGCCGGCAGAAGAAACTTTTTTCGGTGCCGCTTCCATCGTCGACAAGGGGTTCCTCGATGATGTAGATCATTTCATTGCCGTGCATCTGGCCCTTTCTGCCCAAAACGAGCCTCTGCCATCGGGGTCCATCGCCTGCGGCATAAATGATTTTCTGAGTGTCAGGCAGCTTGATGTCACTTTCCACGGCCGGGCAGCTCACCCTTGCGGAGCCGCTCAGGAAGGCAGGAACGCCCTGCTGGCCGCATGCAGCGCCGCATTGTCGCTCCATGCCATAGCTCCCCACGAAAAAGGCCTTACACGGGTCAATGTAGGTATGATAAACGGCGGGCTATGTGCCAATACCATACCTCCGGAATGCAGTCTCAGGCTGGAATACCGGGGGCAGTTTCCCGAAATCTCACAGTATCTGAAAGAAAGGGTATTTGACATCCTTGGCGGAACTGCAAAGACTTACGGCCTGACATATACTTTTGAGGATTATGGGGAAGTCCCTGCTGCCCGGAGCGACAGCTGCCTTGTTGAGGCCGTCCGTCAGGCAGCCTCCCGCATCCCCTGGTTCAACAAAATCTATGCCGAGGGCAATCTCGGCGGTTCAGATGACGCTTCGGTGATGATGAACCATGTACAGCAGCACGGCGGAAAGGCGGTATACATAGGTATCGGAACAGACATCTCCCAGCCTGTCCACAACCCCGGCTTTGACTTTGATGAGGACTGCCTTGAGCCTTCTGTCAGTCTCCTCTCGCTGATGTTAAAAGACTATCTCTAAAATCATCCCCGGTCAAAAGAGAATATATCAGCCACTGTATTTTAAAAGGACGCCTTTTAGGCGTCCTCACATGTTTTCATGGCTTCAAGGGTCCTGCCCAGCAGATCCTCCAGCTCCCAGCCGAGCATCTCCGCACCCTTGGTTATCACTTCCCGGTCGCAGCCGGCAGCGAACCGCTTGTCTTTGAATTTTTTCTTCAGGGATTTAAGTTCCATGTCCTTGCAGCTTTTAGACGGACGCATGAGAGCTGCCGCTCCGATGAGCCCCGTCAGTTCGTCGCAGGCGAACAGGACCTTTTCCATCTCGTGCTCCGGTTTCACATCAGAACATAGTCCATAGCCGTGACACACTATGGCATGGATCATACGGTCATCAATACCGGCTTCTTTGAGCAGTTCCGGGGCTTTCTTGCAGTGTTCCTCCGGCCACATCTCAAAATCTATGTCGTGGAGCAATCCTACTATTCCCCAGAAATCTTCTTCGTCTCCATATCCCAGTTCTCTGGCAAAATATCTCATGGTCCCTTCTACCATCTTGCCATGGTGGATGTGGAAATCCTCCTTGTTGTATTTTTTCAGCAGTTCTAAAGCTTCTTCTCTCGTTATCATTGCAGTGCTTTGCCTTCTTTCTTCTTTTTTTCAGGAAGCTGGGAGATTATGACGGCAGCAAAGATCACAGCGCAGCCCGTCAGTTCTCTCATGCTCATGGTCTCGTGGAGCAATATAGCGCCGCTTATGACAGCAAATACCGATTCCAGGCTCATCAGCAGGGATGCTACTGTAGGCTCCGCATATTTCTGAGCTATGACCTGGAAAGTATAACCCAGTCCGCATGAAAGGACTCCGGCATAAAGTATAGGCAGCCAGCAGTCAAGGATGGCGTTTATGTCCGGCGACTCAAATATGGCCATTCCGATAAGTCCCAGAATTCCCGATGTAAGGAACTGTATGCACGAAAGCTTGGTACCGTCCAGCTTTGCAGCAAAGTGGTCAACTACCATTATATGTACGGCAAATGCCACTGCACACAGCAGCACCAGCATGTCTCCGAAAGCCAGCTTAAAGGAATCATCCGTCATACAGAGCAGGTACAGCCCCACTGCGCCAAGTACCACGCAAAGCCACATTATCGGGCGTACGCGCTTTCTGAGCAGCACGCTTATGATAGGAACTATGACCACATACAGGGTCGTGATAAAGCCTGCTTTTCCTGCTGTGGTATAGCTGACGCCGAACTGCTGCAGAGAGCTTGCCACAAATATCGCAAGTCCGCAGCATATACCGCCTGCGATGATCTTTTTCCTGGCTTTGGCCTTTTCTTCGTCAGACATCGGCTCCGCAGCGCCGTCACGGGCCTTTTTTCTATCCATGAGTAAAATAAAAGGTATCAGTACGAGTCCACCTATGACCATTCTAATGCCGTTGAAAGTGAACGGTTCAATGTAATCCATCCCGCTCTTTTGGGCTACGAATGATGACCCCCATATAAGAGCTGTAAACAGCAACAGAATGTTACTTTGCATTTTCTTGCTCATCATTTGCTCCTCTTCATTGAATAAATGTGCTATACGATAATATTATCAAAAAATAAACACGGTTGCAAGACGGCCCTACGGCAGAAATCATTCTTTTTTCATGGCAGCTGCCCTTGTCCCAGAGTAGTTTATCAATTATAATATGCTTAGAGAAGGCTGGTGGCAGAAATGACGAAAAATAGAGAATATGGCTTTCAGCTCAGATAAGATAAAAAACGAGTATTTGGCGAAGCTCAGAAAGATATAAAATGTATGCCGTCGTTTCCTGGACAGCGGTATGTACCCTGAACAGGCAGCGTGGCACAGGGGAGTTTCCTTAAAATTTGCAGAAAGGTCCGCAAGACCATGAGTGTTCCAGAAAAACTTTCTGCCGCAGTATTGTTCGAGCCAGCGCCGGATAAATGGGGCCTGCGGGGCGATCCGCACCTCTGGAAAGACATGCGGCATGCCTTTCAATCGGTCTGGCTTCCAATATCTGCGGAAGAATTCACAAAAAAATACAACGATATATTTGAAAAAATCACCGGCGAAAGACTGTCCGTCACATGCCGGCCCCGCTTGTCCCGGTATGGCAGCGGGGGCATGTCCGGCGGACAGGTTAGCGGCGCTTTCTGGCTCAACGAAGCTCTCCCGATGCTGGTGGAAAGGCTGGTAACTTACAGCCTGCCTGAGGCTGCGGACCCTGCCCCGGCTGCCGGCGCACCGCTATCCGACACAGCACAGGCATACGGCACGGCACAGGCATACGGCATGGCGCAGGCATACGACACGGCGCAAACATCCGGCACAGCGCAGGCATACGACATCGTCCTCCAGACTCCGCGGCTTTATCTGCGGAAAATCCGGATGGCTGACCGCCCTGCCATAGGCTCTATACTGCAGGATGCGGAAGTCATGTACGCATGGGAACATGCATTTTCCGACGATGAAGTCACCGACTGGATGGAGCAGAACCTCATGCGCTACGATAGAGATGGTTACAGCTACTGGGCCGTCATGGAAAAAAGCACCGGAGATCTTGTCGGTCTCTGCGGCCTCCTTGCCGAAAAAGCCGGCGAAGAATCCGATCTGGGAGTCGGATATATTTTCGGCAAAAAATACTGGCACCGGGGCTATGCCCAGGAAAGCGCTTCCGCCTGTGTGGACTACGCTTTCCGCACATTGGGCGCCGGCCATGTGACGGCACAGATACGGCCAAACAACCTGCCGTCTGTAAAAGTAGCCGAAAGGCTGGGTATGACAGTCAGGTCTCAGTTTGTAAAAAGATACAGGGGCAAGGATATGATCCATCTTATTTATTATCTGGAAAAGCAGGATGAGAAAGCAGGTAACAGTTATGATCAAAAAGATTTGCACTGACGGGATTTTCTATCTTGAACCTATTGATGGCAGCGATGCCTGGTACTGGGGAAGCGATCGCTGCCACGGAGATCTTTTTGAGGCCGAAGAACTTTTCCGCCAGGGCCTGCCCGTCAAAAGCAACCGCCTTATCTTCGTCCGTTACCCGGACGGCATGGTGCTGGAGCCTGTCACCGGAACAGATGGACAGTATTTCGGCCCTCCGCTTTTTCTGGGTGGGAACATATGCATACTCCTGGTAGATTTCAAGAAGTCCCTGATACGGGTGCTCCAGTACGATGGCTATCTTGGCAGCATAAAAGAGGCTGCCTCCATGCCTCTTGCCGAAGCAGACGACTGCTATAACCTTCTCCTGCACGGCTCGCCCCTGATGGTCACCAGGCAGGGACCTGAGAACGACTTTCAGATGATCTGGCCCGACAAATGCCGTTTCGCCATCGGTGATACCGAAACTTTCTGCTTCAGAGACGGGGACCGGCTGTACTTCACAAGATGGACCGAGGAACCGGATTACAGAGAAGAAACGGTTGTCCGCCAGTATCCTGACGGCCGTATCATCGAAACTTTTGCAGGAAATATAGTCAATATGCCCGGCGGCCATAAATGGCTGCTGGTGTGATAGTACAAAAAAGGCCATGTTTAGAAAATTTTCCAACGATCTAAAGGACATGATAAAAAACGACTTCAATCTCATGTTCATCCCAAAGATGGATATATGGGGCGGGCAAGAGACGATCAGGCTGAAATATGCCTTTGATAACGCACGAGAATATACTTGCTCCAAAGTCGAGCATTCAATGGAGTCCTTTGACCCGGAATATTATATAAAATGCACAAAAAGTTCCAAGGCCGTCATCATAGAGATAAAAGATCTGGGCAGCTTTATCTTTACCGACCACCCTCACTCGGATCTGTTCCTGATATTGCAGCGGGACTTTCCGGAAGTGACCAGCTATGTTTTCTGCGGCAACACTGACGGGGGCTATTTTAAGATCCTGCAAAACGGGAAAATACAGCGAAAGATCGCCAGCTTCCTGTGCATGGACGGCATTCGGAATTGTCCGGAAACCCGCGGAAAGCCCTGCCGATACGAGATAGAGACCGGACACATATACAAGGCTGACCTCAAAGCCCGCCACATGAAAGACTGTATCAAGGGCTTCACCTGTAAAGAAGTTCTGGATCTGTTTGACTATTATGTGGGGCTGGACCGCTTCACCACCGGAAACATCCAGCGGGTGCTGGTCTATTTTCTTTCTTGTTAACGAAAAGGCCCTGGATGATCTGCATGAGAGCGTATGAGCATAACAGAAAACCTTGAATTGACTGTATTGTGCCTTATAACCGATGTCACTCCGGTCTCTTCTGATGAGGGCCGGATGGAATGGATAGACATAGACCGGCTTTCTGGCATAAAGACCGCCGACGGCACGGACGCTCTCCCGGATGTGATCAACTCGCCCAAGCTCACAGAATTTCAATATATACGAGGGGACCAAAAATGAAAGATCGCCCTGAAATAAACTTAACCTGCAAGATCTCCAAGATGTCGAAAAAACATATGGACAAGTGCGTCGACCTTTTTATTGATGTATTTTCCCGGCCGCCATGGAATGATACTTTCGATTCCAGAGAACAGGTGGTCAGATTTTTCCGCAGTCACATGCAAAACAACTACTTTGTCGGTTTCGTCCTGGAAGATCAGGAGGATATCATGGCCATGAGCCTCGGTTTCAAGAAACCCTGGATAAACGGCATGGAATACTATATCGACCAATTCTGCGTCAGGACCCAAATGCAAGGCCGGGGCACTGGAAGCTATTTTCTCCGGCTCATGGAGGAAGAGATGCGGACATCAGGCATGAATGCCATCCTCCTCAACACAGAGCATGGCGTCCCGGCGGAAAAGTTTTACCTGAAAAACGGATTTGCTCAGATGGACGAGCTGGCCATAATGGCAAAGGTAATATAATTCCGTGATTTAAAAAAGGAGGCCCGACATGAAAAAATCGACCGCTGTACTCTTTATCGCTTCGCTCCTGCTTATCATCTGGGGCGCAACGGATCTGTATAATTACGCCACCACCGGGCAGGAGCTTCTGCAGCATTACGATGGAGAGGGGATCATACGAGAACTGGTAAACTACAGCCTGATACAAGGCCTTGTAAAATCTGTGCTGGGTCTTTTGCTCCTGGCCTTTGGCTTTTTTCTCAGAAGGAAGAAAAAATAGATGTATATATGCGGCTTTTATCTGGCAGGACACTCTGCCTGGGTCTCCTGCTGTCAAACAAGCAGTACTTTTGCCATCTGCCAAAGGAGGATTTCATTGAAAATAAACGATCTGAACAGAATAGCACTGGGTATCAACACCGCCAGGGGCATAAACATCATTTCCCTGGGCTTCCGGCTTCGGAAAAAGCCTGACAAGACCCCGGAGGAAGAAGCTGCCGCCAGAGCTTTTATCCTGACTTTTGCCTGGACCATTGCCCTTGTCATCATCATGTGCATAGTGCTCGCAGTGATGACAGGCCTCACCATGTCCCCTGTCGGCACGGAATACGACGGGGAATATGAGGAAAGCCGTACCGGCATAATTGATGACGGCCGGATACGATATGTAAAAAACGACCTTTATTACATAGAACCGCAGGATTACGGCCTGCCCTCAGACCTTCAGGACGGCACTCACATCGCCGTATATTTCGATGAAAACGATAATGTGGTTGCCTGCATCAACCAGGATACAGCAGACTCCATCCGGCAGCAGCGGGTTGTGGCTTTGATGATAGCCATGGGCGGCTGCGTTGCAGGTCTGGTTATCTTTGCCATTATTGCCAGGGCCACCTTCGGAAAACCATGGTACAGGTGGGTCGCATCCATAAGAGGATAGACCGTTGTGTGCCGGGGGGGCGACAGGATATTGCCGGAAAGCGGACCGGGGTGTCCGACAGGGTATTGCCGGAAAGCGGACCGGGGTGTCCATCAGGGTATTGCCAGAAAGCGGACCGGGGTGTCCGACAGGGGTTCCGCCAGGAAAAAGTTCTCATTTTGGCCGAAACCATCCCCGGCGAGAACCCAAAACCGGTTATATATTCTCAAACCCTGTTGTTTAAAAGTAAATGAGAACTTACCGGCACGGGCCAGGTTCTTATTTCGCTTATTTTCGGCGAAACGAGAACCGTTTTTACAGAAAATCCCTTTTTCGGTTCTCGCAGAGGGTCTCGCGGGTAAATTTGAGAACCTTTTGCTGGCGAAGCAGTTATTTCATGAATAAAAAGAAGCAGCCAACCGGAGAATATTTTTTATAGTATCAACTGGGTTCATCAATAACAGTTATGCCCAGCATATCTGTTTAGTTTTTTAGATTGTTCCTAATCATAATGTATATCAAAACTAATATACATCTGAGCTGTAAATCATTGAAATTTTGAAAAAAGAGGTGTTTTCATTGTTTTCAGTAACAAACAGGATTAAAAACATAAGTCAACCAAGGTTGGGATATCTTCCCATAAAAAAATTACAAAAAATGAATTTTTTTGATAAATATACAATCAATGAAGTAGACTCAGCATATAAATCAATTCAAGGTATGGCTGTTGATTATCTAACCAGATTTATGAATGGTGAATCAAAGAATGCTGCATTTCAAATATCTTTACAGGGGGCCGCAAAGGTTGATGATCTTAATCATGCTTACAAATTATTGAATAATATCAATGGTCTGGACACCGTTTCAATTTACAACGCTTGCCAATTAGTAGGTTATGATGTTGCATTGAGAAAAGGGACAGATTATTATACATCGGTTGATAAAATCATTCCTACTGAAGGGTTGATACAAAACATTATTATAATGGTTAATCGTAGCCTTGCTTTTTGGAAGGAGGTTGGCCCAGTTGTTCTAAATGGTTTTACTTTCGAGGGCGGTTATAATGATATTATCAGTAATGGCGATGGTGATTATCTAACTAATGACACACTTTGGGACTTTAAGGTATCAAAATCGGCACCTACCATAGATCAAACACTACAGCTTTTAGTGTATTATATTTTAGGCATTCATTCAATACATCAGGAGTTCAAGTCAATAAAAAAATTAGGTATATTTAACCCAGAACTTAACACTGCTTATACCGTATCTATATCGGGTATTCCTGATGAAACTTTTTATAAAGTTAGCAAAGATGTTATCGGCTATTGCATGCCAGACAAAATTGACTTATGGAGAAGTGCAACCGGTACCAGTGAACAGGCAATCCAAGAGTTAAAAGATCATTTATATTATATACATAAAGACACTGGTTTTTCACCTGAACAGTACGCAGATGGCATTTACGACATAACTGTTGACGATTACTGGAGCTATTACCGAGAGTTGTCCAAAAATTATAATGATAAACCTAAATTCAAAAATACACAATCTGTAAAGTTTATAAAAAATTCAGGTTATTTTATGTTTGTATCTGTCTCCGAAAAAGGAATTACATGCATTTTGCAAGGCGGCCGCCGAAAGAAACTTTCACAGCCATTGCTATATTATTATGAGAAATTACCTGAATATGCTAATGCCGTATTATCCAGATTTTCAATATATTGGGATGCTCTCTATAGCATATCAAAGCAGATTCAATCTATTGTACCTAAAGAAAAAGAAATCAAAAAAAGTTACAAGAACTATGTTTCTACACAAAAAAAGCAAAATGAACTTTACTTCGATTATGAGACATGGAAAGTCATAACTCCTCCTCTTTCTTTCTCGGGTAAAGTACATGGTTGTATAATAGATATTGATTTTTTGAATCATATATATGTCAATCCTTATGATGGAAAGATTACTCCGTATTTTGCATCATCCAAGGATATGAAGTATGTCTACCCGAATATTGCGAGCTTGATTGCCGCAAATCGGCCCGAAATGTTATCGGCATTTAATCGCACTATCAAGGAAAACAGTAACAAGAACTCAGCAGCACTTATGCTATCAAAGTCAAAAGAGAGTAAACTCTTTTCTATCTTTTCTAAACAAGAAATTGATCTGCAAAACATACAGGTAACAGATACCAATATGTATAAGATATCAAATCGTTTGCTACTGTTACAGATGGTATATGACCATCATTTTATCTGTGTATGGTATGATGATATTTTTCCTGATTACGGACTCGAAAGAAAAAACATGTATAATTATAGTTTAGAAGGTGGCGAAACCCGAATTATGAACTGTGGTATGCCGGCAAGGATTGTGACAGACAATGGCGATAATCAAGTTACAATACAGTTTGAAGATGGCACTATTGTTGAAAACTGCCATCGTGATGAATTTTATAAAGGGGAAAAAAATCTATCTACTAAGCAACAGCTTAAAGTAGCGAGGAAACAAGCAACATTAAAATCATATGTAGGTAAAAGCGCCATCATGAATTGTGGTTTGAAAGCAACTGTTATTCAAGACTTTGGTTGCAATAATATAACTGTTCAATTTGAAGATGGTCTAGTAAAAAAGCATTGTCGCCGTGACAAATTCCGTGAAGGCAAAATCGGGCATAAAGTCTAATTATAAGATGTATAACTTATTTGCCATCTTTTAGCAGAATATTTAATCTAATCAGAAAAACAGTATTATGTTTTCATTATACTTATACTTCTGAACAAGTTTAAAAGATTCTGCTTTATTAAGAAATGACCGCTATTCTACCCACAGGTGGTATAAAACTTTTCTTTCTGATGATATGCTTTTCTAAAATCATATCAGAAGGAGTATTCATCATGGATCAGCAAAAGATAGGAAGATTCATATCAGAGCTGCGCAAGGAACTTGGCATGACTCAGACTGAACTGGGAGAAAAACTGGGCGTCAGCTACAAGGCCGTCAGCAAATGGGAAACCGGAAGAAATCTTCCGGACCCTTCATTATATGAACATCTTTGCGCTGCGCTTGGCATAACTTTGACAGAACTTTTTAACGGAGAAAGGATAGAGCAAGAGCACATCGCTGAAAAGAGCGACCAGATCATCAAAAATGTGATGGAAAGTAATAAAGAAAACAAGGTTTTGCAGATAATATCGGCCCTCGCAACAGCCGCCGGCACGATACTGATATTTATTCCTGCTCTGAACGGCCTTGGCCAGACTCCTTCCATCGTCATCATCTCTGCCGGACTGCTGCTTCTTTTTATCGGAATGTCATTCAAACTCACATCATGGAAACGCAGCAACGGTAAAACCGTCAAAAATACAGGTATGGGCTTCACCAGCGGACTGACGCTGCTGTTTATCACCCTCAAGCTGACAGGCCGTATACACTGGCCATGGATATGGGTGACCGCCCCGCTGTGGATGGGCATTTTCCTGGTGACCGTGCTGCTTGCAGTCATATATGTCATAGGTAAAATAAAAAAACAATGGTGAGCGCCATATCGGGAGGGAACAAATGAACGACTGGGATAAACTGTACGGTGCAGCGTTGGAAGTGCAAAACGAAAGGTCTGTTTCTTCTTTCATAAAAGCTGGAAGCGTGGCCGCAGCCCTCTTGACTGGGCGGGGACATATTTACAGGGGCGTTTGCATAGACACCGCCTGTTCTCTTGGCATGTGCGCCGAACGCAATGCTATCGCCAATATGATAACCAACGGAGAAGATGAGATAGACAAGATCCTCATAATCATGCCGGACGGCCGTCCGGGACTGCCTTGCGGCGCCTGCATGGAACTTATGATGCAGCTTGGGGCAAACGGTGGGGAAACAGAGATCCTTACAGACCTTTCCGGTTTTCAGACTGCAAAGCTAAAAGATCTGCTTCCTCGCTGGTGGGGCCGCCCCGCCGAAAATGCCGCAAGGTTATGATCTGACATAATTTTATGCATCATAAATAAGACAAGGAGGAAATCATGACCGAAGAAGAAAAGATTTTCGCAGGGAAAATGTTTGACCCAAGAAAGCAGGAGCTTAAAGACATAAAGCATAAGGCTCACATAGCATGCCAGAAGTTCAACGCCATGGACGAATACGATCCGCAGCGCAGCCGGGTCATAGGCGAGATCCTCGGCAAAACCGGAAAGGTATATTATTTTCAGGGACCTGTACAGTTCAACTACGGCTGTCACACTTTCATCGGCGAAAACTTTTTTGCCAATTTCAACCTGACGGTCATGGACGACGGCCCCATCTACATAGGAGACAATGTCTGCTTCGGTCCCAATGTGTCCCTTATGGCCACCAACCACCCGCTCATCGCTCAGGAGCGGATGGGTCTTGATGAACAGGGCAGGACAACCATGGCTGAATTTGCCGAGGAGATCCGCATAGGCAACAATGTATGGATCGCCTGCAACGCTACGGTAATAGGCGGCGTGACCATAGGCGACAATGTGGTCATCGGCGCCGGGAGTGTGGTGACCAAAGATATTCCGGCAGGCTATCTGGCCTACGGCAATCCGGCCCGCCCGGTGCGTCCCATCACCGAAGCCGACAGCAAGAAGCACCTGATCCTGCCAGAAGATATGGAACATTTTACATATAATTTGAAGTAGCACAAGGAGGATGCTATGAGAATAGGCGCATATCAGTTTGCCGTGACCGGCGTCATCGAAAACAATCTTGCTGCGGTCCAAAGGGCTGTTTCTCAGGCAAACGACCGCGGTGTTGAGCTGCTCATCTTTCCCGAATGTGCATTGACTGGATACCCTCCGTATACGATCAAAGATCCCTCATCTGTAGATTTTCAAAAGTTGAGCCATGCTTTGAACCAGCTGCAAGAGACTTGTGATTCCAATAATATGCATATCATCACAGGCTCTGTCACCAGAGAAAATGAGCGATTTTACAACAGCGCCATCCTCTTTGCTCCAGGCAAAGAAATGCAGACATCCCCATAAACATGCTTTATGGGGATGGGACAAGGACAATTTTACCATCGGGAATAAAGATGGTATCTTTGAGATCAACGGATGGAAGACAGGAGTACGCATCTGCTTTGAGATCAGGTTCCCGGAATTTTTCAGGGAACTGTACAAAGCGGGCACAGATTTGAATATAGTGCTGTTTTATGACACATCAGATGAAAAAAATGCAGAAAGATATGAAATGATAAGATCTCACATCATCACAAGAGCGGTGGAGAATGTCACCTATACTTTATCGGTCAATGCGGTCTACCCGCATCAGACAGCTCCTACAATGCTTTGTGACCGTTCGGGCGATGTGCTTGGAGAATGTTCTCCTGATACCGAAAGTATGCTCATATATGATCTGGACCTTGACGAGCTTACCTTTGGCCAACAGGGCAGAAAGGAAGTATCCGACTGGCTGCTCCGTGGACGGTAAAGGGCATGGATCCTGTAGCAGTCCTTATCATTCCATAAACCATGCGCCGGGCGGTGCGGCACGCTGAACTTTTGATTCCAAGGGTATTAAAATATCCATATATCCAGAAGATTGTCCAGGATAATTCCCTGCAAAAAGGAGATCATATGCGGCAGAGCATATACAAATACATACTGGTATTCATCCTTTTCATAGTGATACTCGTCGTCCTCACCCATCTTTATCTGATATATTCGTCGCAGTATGCCGTTTCTACCGTAGACAGATCTGTATCGCCAGATGAAAGATATACAGTGGTCCTGCAGACCGTCGGCTGGCAGGAGGCCCGGCTGACGCTCCGGAAAAGCGGCGAAAAGATTTCTGTCTTTAACTTTCCATATGGCGACGACCTTCTGAACATAGAAGCAGACGAATGGTCCTGCGAGTGGGAGACCGATCGTGCAGAAGTTATCATCTATGACCCCATCAAAGAGGACCGTCTGGTCAGACTGTACTTTGACGGAGAGGTGAGCGACGAATTTCTCGGCACATATTTTGGAAAGCCCGTCAATAAGGACCCCCAGGGTGATCCTGATGCGCAAAACGGCGAGCAGCATAACGAAGCTCCCGCTCTTTCTGCAGAACAGCTCAAGACCATCAATGACATCAATACGGGCTATTCGGCAGTGCTTGCCTATCTGTCATCAGGGCCGTCAGGTTCATCTGCCATATCCGAAATACCGCAGATAAAAAATGACATGGAATACGACCGGATAGTCCTTGCAGAAAGCACATCTTCCATCGAATATATCCAGTACGACAGGGAATCAGCCAACGGCCGGTGCGGCCTTTATGCTCATTTTATATGTGAAAAAGGCAGCGACGGTACATGGGACACATCATCTGCACAAATGCTGGATCTGTATGCCTACGACCGCGAAAGCGGCTCGGTCATACCCAGCGGCAAAACGGACTGGGAAACTGCCGGCTCAGAGGCCTACGCCCAGGCTGCCGGCGAACACTGACCCCTCGTCCCTCAAACATTACACAACCTTTACACAAGCAATATTGCCATTTTACGGGATTTTTGATATGCTATATCCTGACAGAAAAGACTAAGATATAAAAGATGGTGATAATATGAATGTGACTTTTGAAGAAGTAAAAAACAACAAGGATATAAAAACTTATATAACCAAAGCCGACGAGTCGCTGCTGGCCCTGGGCTATACGGAGCACAGCTTTCCCCATGTCCACAAGGTCTCGGAGCTGGCAGGCCGCATCCTTGAACACCTGGGATACGACGAGCACCAGATCGAGCTGGCAAGGATAGCCGGTTATCTCCACGACATCGGAAATATCGTAAACCGGGTGGATCACGCCCAGAGCGGGGCGGTCATGGCTTTCAGGCTGCTGGACAGGATGAACATGAACCCGGAGGACATCGCCACCGTGGTGACGGCCATCGGAAATCACGACGAATCCACGGCTTTTCCGGTAAACCCTGTGGCTGCGGCTCTGATCATCGCCGACAAGACCGATGTGCGCCGTTCCCGTGTACGCAACCGCTCCCAGTCCCAGTTCGACATCCACGACCGGGTCAACTACTCTGTAACGGCTGCCAAGGTACATATTTCTGAGGATACCATCAAGCTCTCTCTGACCATCGACACCACAAATTCAACACTGATGGAATATTTTGAGATCTTCCTGGGACGTATGATGCTCTGCAAAAAAGCCGCAGAAGCCCTCAATGTGACTTTCGCCCTGGTCATAAACGGGCAGAAAATGATGTGATCGCTTGTCCAATGATGTGATCGCTTGTTCAATGATGTGATCGTCTGATCGCGGCCGTTTTGATTTGTGAAAAAAATGTTTTGCTGCCTGTTCTGCGGGTATATCTATTATGTGAACGAAGGAGGATAAAAAATGTACTGTACAAAAAAAATAACAGACGATCTGGTCTGGGTAGGTGCCAACGACCGCCGTCTGTCAATGTTTGAAGGCGTCTACTCAGTACCGAGGGGCGTTTCTTATAATTCATATCTGCTTACTGATGATATCACCGTACTTTTTGATACGGTAGACAAAGCAGTCAGCGATCTGTTTTTCCAAAACCTTGAGCACGGTCTTGGCGGGCGCAAGCTGGACTTTGTCGTTATCCAGCACATGGAGCCGGATCACTCGGCAACCCTAAGCGAACTGATGCTCAGATATCCTGACGCAAAGATCGTATGCAACAAAAAGATAATAGCCATGATAGATCAGTTTTTCAATGTTGATCTGACAAACAAGGCTTTTGTGGTAAATGAAGGTGACACCCTGAACACCGGCCATCATGTGCTTAAATTCATATTTGCGCCGATGGTCCACTGGCCTGAAGTAATGGTGACTTTTGACGAGGCCACGGGAACTCTGTTCTCGGCTGACGCTTTTGGTACTTTCGGGGCCCTCAACGGCGCCATCTTTGCCGATGAGGTCAACTTTGAGCGTGATTACATGGACGAAGCCCGCAGATACTACTGCAACATCGTCGGAAAATACGGCAATCAGGTACAATCCCTGCTCAAGAAGGCCCATGCTCTGGATATAAAAATGATATGCCCTCTCCACGGTTTTGTGTGGAGAAGGAATCTTGAAGATTACTTTGATAAATATGTAAAGTGGAGCACTTACACTCCTGAGGAGACAGGCGTCATGATCGCCTACGCTTCCGTCTACGGAAATACGGAAAACACCGCCGAGATCATTTCTTCCCGCCTGCGGGACAAGGGCATAAGGACAGTGATGTTCGATGTTTCCGTGACCCCGGCTTCCGAGATAATCGCCGCAGCTTTCCAGTGGAGCCATCTGCTTTTCGCTTCCACCACCTACAACGCCGGCATTTTCGTTTCCATGGAAGAACTGCTCAACGACCTGGCCGCCCACAACATCCAGAACCGCACCGTTGCCTTTGTGGAAAACGGTTCATGGGCGCCGACCAGCGGCAATCTCATGCGTAAGATAATCGAAGGCTGCAAGGACATGACCATCCTTGAAAACACCATAACAATCAAGTCAGCCCTCAAGCCGGAACAGAACGCTCAGATCGACCAGCTCGTGGAGGCGATCGCCGCCACCATCCCTCGCTTTGAAAAGCCTGTCATGGACGAGACGGCCATGGCTGCCGCAAAAGTCGATCCGGCTGTAATGCACAAGTTCTCATACGGCCTGTTCGTTCTCACCGCCAAATCCGGCGAAAAGGACAACGGCTGTATAATCAACACTGCGGCTCAGCTCACCAGTTCGCCTAACCGCATCAACATCGCCGTAAACAAGGCCAACTACACTCACGACATGATCCTGAACACGGGAGTTTTCAACATTTCATTCCTGACAGAGAGCGTTCCGTTCGATACTTTCAAGAGATTCGGATTTGCCAGCGGCAAGGATACGGACAAGTTCGCCGGCTTCGAGGAAAATGTGGCCCGCAGCGCCAATGGCCTGCTCTATGTGACCCAGAACACCAACGCCTTCATGTCGGCGAAAGTGATCGAGTCTTACGACTACGGCACCCACACCCTGTTCGTGGCCGAAGTTACCGAGGCCGAGATCCTCAGCGAGGAGCCTTCGGTGACTTACACATATTACTTTGACCACATCAAACCTAAGCCGCAGCCAAAGATTGAGGAAGAAAAGCACGGATATGTGTGCAAGATCTGCGGATATGTTTACGAAGGCGACGAGCTGCCGCCTGACTTCATCTGCCCGCTGTGCAAACACGGCGTAGAGGATTTTGAGAAGATCTGAGAAAATATGAAAAATATGATCGGTCGAGAGACTTTTGCGCAGCAGAAGTCTCTCTTTTTCGTGAAAAATAGAGGCCGGGAGAGATTTTCTCCGGCCTCTATTCAACTATATGCGGCTGACCCAGCACCCCTCTGTATTCCACCTTCGTGTAGAATTGAAGCTGATAGGTCACTTCTCCCCGGCTCATGGCCAGGCGGATGCTTTCTATCTCGCGCCGTATCTGTTCCTTGTCGGCGTACCAGCCGAGGATCTCGGTCTTTTCGCCCAGCAGGCCGGAGCCTTTTATTCCCAGCAGGACATATTTTGGTCCCTTGCCGTTTCCTACCACCTGGGACGATCGTACGGACTGACATCTGACCATGTTTTCCTTATCAAAAGTCGTGATGGCGATGGTACCTCCGGCGGCATCCCCAGACTGGTCCTGCTCCGCCGATAAGGCCTCGCTTTTCGTTTGGTCCTGCTCCGGTTCGATGTCCAGCAATTTATCAACAGAAACTCCCAGCTCCCGGGATATGGCGATGAGCTTTTCCGTTTCAGGGTAACCGCTGTCTGCTTCCCACTTGGATACCGCCTGTCTTGAAACTCCCAGAGCCTCAGCAAACTGTTCCTGGGTCAGGTTCCGTGTTTTTCGCATTAGTCTCAGATTCTCTCCAAACGACATATTTATCTCCTTTCAGGGTCTCGTTCTCTTATCTGTAGCCCTATGATACAAGATAAACAGCCTCGCCGCAACCAACTTATGCTTGCATTGTGCTACCTGAAGTTGCGATTTCGGAGAAATTTATTAAAAACCCGCCTGTGACCGGGCTTTCCGCTTTAACATCATGCTGAGCACCAGCGTTGAAACGCCCATCACCACAGCCAGCACGAAAAATATCAGAAATGTATCCCGGATCTGCACAAACCCGTCGCTGGTATCGAAGATCACCGAGACCAGATACCGGACCAGCGGTGCCAGGACGCAGAACACCAGCGAGCTTTTGGTCATCAGCCATGTGTAATTCCTTGCGCTTGTCATTTTTTCCATAATACCCTCTTTTCCTTCTTTTACATACATATACGGATAAGAAGCGATTTTGTCACGGACTTTTTTGAAATTTTTTCAAAAATATTTTCGAAACCGGACAGTTCTTTCGCATACCTCCGCTGCACACACAAATCTATTTTTTAACAATATATTATCATCGCATGTATCCTCTGTCAACCGAAACGCACAACCAGGGACCATATAAAACGCAAAAGCAGGGACCGAACGGTCCCTGCCTTGAGTTTTCCTGTATCATATTTTCCGGACATCCTATTCCGGCTATTCCGACCTGAGGGCCGCCACCGGGTCGCTCTTTGCCGCCTTGCGGGACGGGATTATACCGCCGATAAGGGTCAGCACGACGCTGAGCGCCACCAGGATGACCGCCGGCAAGGCCGGGAGCACGGCGCTTATGTCGTTGGTACCCGCCAGATGATGGATGAGGGCGTTGCCCGGTATGAGGATCAGCAGGCTCACGCCTATGCCCATCAGGCCGGCGCAGAGACCGATGATAAAGGTCTCGGCGTTGAACACCTGGGAGATGTTCCCCTTGGAAGCGCCGATGGCCCGGAGGATACCGATCTCTTTCTGCCTTTCCAGAACGCTTATATATGTGATAACGCCGATCATTATGGACGACACCACCAGCGAGATGGAAACGAAAGCGATGAGCACATAGCTGATTATATCTATTATATCCGTCACCGATGACATGAGGGCGCCCACCATGTCCGTATAGGTGATGACCTGTTCGTCTTTGCCCTCGGCTTCCATGCGGCTGTTGTAAGCGTCGAGGATGTCGACCACATGCTCCTTGCTTTCAAAATCGATCGGATATATGTTTATCAGGGTCGGCGTGTCGAAGTCCACATAGCCCAGGTTCGTAAGGTTTCCCTCGTAAGTGGCCGCTTCCGACGAGTTCATGGACATCATCAGCTCTGTGAATTCCTGACTTGTCATGTTCATGGAAAATGCCTGGGACAGGGCCTGGCTGTCGATGGAAAATCCTTCTTCCACGGCCCTGGCGAACTGCTCCTCCATGCCGCTCATATCAACCATTCCCGTCAGACCTGAAGCCAGTATGGCCTGGGCCTGAGCCGTCTCCAGATATGCCGAGAAATGCTCGCCGATCTTTGTCGGGTCAGGCAGCCCGTTGGCAGACGCATAGGCGCTGTAACCGGAAATTATATCGGAAACCAGCTTGTTCATCTGTTCATCGGTCACGGTTATTTCAGAGAGATCTCCCAGAGCCTCCTGCGCCCATGCGCCTATGATGGCCTGAGCCTGCGGGGTCTGGAGATATTCTGCCAGATATTCGTTGAACCTGTCCGGGTCGGTGTAGCCGTTTTCCGCCGCATACTGCTGATAACCGGTCATTATGTCCGTTATGAGCTGACGCAGCTGATCCTGGGAAACGGTCAGCCCTCCGTTTGCCTGTATGATCTCCATTATGTTGCGTGTGATGACGCTGCGGGCCTCATCGGTTTGAAGATAGCCGATCACAGCCTGGCCCAGAGCCGAGTAGTCGGCCTCCGGATGGGACGCCGCATACTGCTGGTATCCCGTCAGCAGGGCGGACATTATCTGGCCCATATCTTCTGACGATATATTTAAGCCCAGGGAATTCATCAGCCCGGACATGTCAGGCTCAAAGCGAAAAGCGCTCTGGAGTTTTTCCGCATCTACCGAAAACATGGAGCCCATGTCGAAGCCGCCGCTTTCCTGCTGTCCAAAAGGCTCTCCAGTCAGCACATTAACGGACCTGTCGGCAAGCTGCTGTTTGACTATCGGACTTTCCGCCGCCTGCTGGGCTACATGCTGGGTAAGCTCAGCCGTGTATCCTATGCCGGATGTGAGCAGCAGGCCATTGGCGTCTTCTGAGGCCTGCACCACTCCTACAACTGTCAGGTCCTCGCCTCCGCGCACCAGATCGAGCATATAGGCATCATCATCTGACTTATCTCTCCATACACTGTACTGGCTGTCATATTGGTAGCGGTCGGAAGCATTGACGATCTTAAAAGTTATCCCAAGCAGGTCCTCATAAGAATATGACCCTCCGCGGAAAGTTGTTTCAACATTTTCCTCGTTGATGAACTGCTGTATCATCGCATCAAGCTCTGCATAATCCCGAAGTCCCAGGGTGTAGAGCATAAAATCGCTTATATTTCCATTAGATGTGAGCACTACCACGCACTCGTTATATTTTTCCGGCCAGCGTCCCGCCTTTACATCGTACTGGCTTTCGTAAAGGCTCTTGTTCTCCGGCATCTGATAGAAAACATCGGTGCTCATCATGGCCGACATCATGCTGTTCTGTCCGGACGAGGAGCCAAACCCCAGAGCCTCAAAGGACCGGTCCGGATTGACCTGCCGGTAGCTGTCGCCATCCACTCTGTATATCTGCGGCGATATGCCGTAAGAATACTCGATGGCGTTGATATATCCTTCTATACCGCTGTCGCCGCTTTCCAGATAGGCCTTTAACGATTTCAGATCGTTGGAATCCATGGTGGAAAACATTCCCGAAACCATGTCTATGACATCTATCTCGCCTTTTTCACCGTTGCCTGCGCTGTCTGCGCTGCTGTCGCCGCTGCTGCCAGATGCACCCGGCATTTCTGTCAGCATGGATGAAAAATCAAAGCCTGTACTCATTATCTGGAGAGGATACTGGGAAAGGGTCTCCCTTTCCACCGTCTCTATATAATTGTTGACCCCTGTAGACAGGGAAAGTATCAGCGCGATGCCGATGATCCCTATGGATCCGGCGAAAGAGGTCAGGATGGTCCTGGCTTTTTTGGTCCTCAGGTTGTTGAAGCTGAGGGCAAGGGCCGTCAGGAAAGACATGGATGATCTGCCCATATTCCTGTGCTCCGGCTCTCCCAGAGAACCTGCATCCGGCTCGAAAGGGTCCGAATCAGAAAGTATCCTGCCATCCCGCAGATTGACTATGCGGGTCGCATATTTCTGTGCCAGCTCCGGGTTGTGGGTCACCATGACCACCAGCCTGTCTTTTGCCACTTCTTTGAGCAGATCCATGACCTGGACGGATGTCTCGCTGTCCAAGGCTCCTGTCGGCTCGTCGGCCAGCAGGATGTCCGGGTCGTTTACAAGCGCCCTTGCGATGGCCACCCTCTGCATCTGACCTCCGGACATCTGGTTGGGCTTTTTGTGCAGCTGGTCGCCCAGGCCCACTTCTTCAAGGGCCCTGACGGCTCTGGCACGCCTTCCCTCTTTGTCTATGCCGGAAATGGTCAGTGCCAGTTCCACATTGGAAAGAACGCTCTGATGAGGTATCAGGTTGTAGCTCTGGAAAACAAAGCCGATGGTATGGTTCCTGTATGAATCCCAGTCCCTGTCCTTGTATTTTTTCGTTGAGATCCCGTTTATTATCAGGTTGCCGCTGTCATAGCGGTCGAGGCCGCCTATTATGTTCAGGAGAGTGGTCTTGCCGGAACCGCTGGGTCCAAGGATGGCCACAAACTCGTTGTCCCTCAGGTTCAGGCTCACATCGTCCAGCGCTTTCTGTACCAGTTCTCCCGTCTTGTATTCTTTGCAAATATGTTGTATCTGTAGCATCTGTTCCCCCTTTTCCTCAATTATCCATGTTTTGTTTATATCCTTGTAGATAATATTTCATCCTGTTGAGAATTTCTTTGCGAAAATCCGTCTCTGATATCTCCGGCATATTATCACGATCCTGTGAAATGATGTTTCGTGCGTCGTTAAGAATGGCGTTTTGCAGGTAACATCCGGTTATGATGCCTATTTCAGCAAAGAAAATGTCAAGTATTTCCCCCTGGGATATTATGCCGCTTCCGCTGAATTTCCTGCTCCATGCATTGACCCTGCCGTAAAATTTTTCTTTCATCTTGAGCAGCAGCTGAGTGTCCGCATTTTTCTCTAAAATTATGGACCTCATGGATTCCAGTTTAATATATACGGGATTCTGGTAAAGCAGATGCTCCAGTTCTGAAAGCAGCAGCTCCTGTACATCAGAAAAATCCCTGAAATCGGTCTTTTCAGTTTCTGCTTCAAGATAATCCAGCCTTTTTTCGTATTCCCGCCAGAGGAGGCTCAAGAACAGGGTTTCTTTGGTCTTAAAATATTTAAATATCAAACCATTTGAAATTCCCACGGCCTTGGCTATGCTGGACATCTTAAGATGCCGATAGTCTGTGGACAGCAGCATATCCGCTGCGGCATCCATTATCTGCTTTGCCCTTGCAGCCTTGGCCTCTGCGCTCATGGCCCGCTTCACTTTTATCTCTCCCTTCGGTTTCGCAAAATAAATGATTCCGAGTCAATTATAATTGACTCGGAATCATTTATCAATAGACAGTTTAGTTGTTTTGTATAAAAGAGGCCGGCAATGTGTGTAAGGCCAGCGAGACCGGCGATACGGGAAGGTCAGCGAGACCGGCGAGTTGGCATTGACCAATTTTGTATTTTTTTCCAAGGGCTGCGATAAGATACAGCATTATGCCGCTCCGGCATAGGATTTCCGACCGAAAAAGACGGTCATGTTGTAAATTTTTTGAAGCATAAAAAATCATGCAACATTTCTGCCGCCGGCAGTATCCCGCACCGGCAGCACATCCCGAAACCTCTACCTATCCCTTACTCCGTCTGTACAGGGTGGAACGGACATCTGGTACCTATGCACTGATTGTTCATATCCGACCGGGAGCAGGTGATTTCACCACTTTCCATAGTAATACCCCTCTCCTTGCGGGTAAACTCTACTGCTTCAAGGATTGCAAGATATGAATCTCTCTTGCAGCAGCGGGGCCCGCCTACGCTGCCTATCCTTTCAAGAGCTCTGGCAGTCATCCTGTTGGAAAGGCCCCAGGCTTCCTGTGCCAGGGGCGTCGCCCCTGTGATGATCGACATGTATATCCCGGCGCTTATCCCGGCCCCGCAGGCGCCCCAAAATCCGCAGGCACCGCCGGGCACTTGTTTTCCGCGGCTGTACATTTCGGAAAGGCGCTTCGCAATGTCGATATCCCCTCCGGCGTTTTTGTAGGCTGTCAAAAGGGCGGCTCCGACCATCACATGATGCTCCGGGCCGTGAAAATGACAGAAATCCATGGACATCATCTTTTCAATGATGTGGACAGGATCACGGGAACTTTCAGCAAGGCATGATTTCACTATACTGTCCATGCCGCTGGTATGACAGTCGCTGCAGATATAGTGGCCGTTCGTACACCGCGTCTTGCTCATTTCTTTCTTTCGGCATATGACACATTCCATCAGGATGTCTTCTTTTAAATATTCTATCGGTGCACCGCAGATCAGGCATTCGCCCTTTGCATCCCTTTCTCTGCTCATATTTCTTTCCTTTCAAAATCAAGATATCTGCTGCCCTGAAAAGTCAGCTTCCCTCTGTCGCCCTCGGCAATCATGCCATACTCCCGGCCGCTCACTCTGAGCTCCAGCCTGTCGCCAGTCTCAAACTGAAAACACACATAATAAGTTGTGTTCGTAGTCGTGGTATACCCGTGCATCCCCGTGGCGTCTCCGGCATTTGGCTGATGAAAGGTATGTACTTCCGCTCGCTTGGCCGCAACCACTGCCTCCACGGAAAGCCTGGGAGACTCGTTGTTTTTCTTCCAGGTCTGAAGTCCCTTTACAATGCTTATCACGATAGTTGCAGCTACGATGAGGAAAACGGCGCTTATGAAGATTTCCGCGCCTCCGTTGAGTAAAAAACCCATAAGATTCCCCTTTTCTATATGCCTATTTTACCTTATAATGCCCTGCGGTTCAACCGGGGAAATGCCAGGCTACCTTTCGTGGAAGGATGTCCGCCTGATGCCCGGAGGCCCTGCTCTTTCCGGACGGCGAAGCGTTGGCTTTTTCTCCCGTCATCTGGAAAAAAGCCAGCATTCTCCTTTAAAATATGTCTATTGGACCTGAAAACATGCTGCTTGTTGGCTTTTTGCCAGAGTCTGCCGGTTTTAGGCGGCGTGGACCTGGTCATCCCTTCGGATGTTTCGGTGGCCAATAACGGCCGCCTCAGCGTAGGGGAGACTGCCTCCCTGACCGTTGACGGTGTAAGCAGGGGAGCAGTAACATCGCTCACCCTTGAAAATGTATCAGCATCTTCTACCGTTCAGGCATCATTCCAGGCTGAAAGATCTCCTGTAACAGATGGTGATGGAAATACAAAAACAGGACAGCATATCATTCTGCTGTCCTGTTTTTCTTTATACGATCCCAATATACGGGGCTGCGGATATTATGATCACAGCCGCTGCAAGCACAGGTGCCAGTATCTTTAGCCACTGTTTAAAAAACATATTGTATGACAGTCCGGCCATTTCACATATGCCCAGATTGGTAGATTCGGGATATAGTCCACACACAAAATTTATCCCGCATGTGAACACCGACAGCAGGACAGTCTGTCCGCCTGCCGGACCGACTGCCGATGCAGAAAAAAGGGCAAAAGCCACTGCGCCGAATACAGGCATGGTTATGCCCGCTACACCGCTGGTGGACTGAAGGAACAGTCCTATACCAAAATATGCGGCGAATCCAGCCACCACAAACGCCCACAAAGGCACTCCCGCCAGCATTTTCTGTATCCAGTATATAAATGTTATGCTCATTCCTGATTCAGATGAACCCATGAACATGGAGATACCTCTTGAAGCAGAAAGGACAAACACAACTCCGACAAGATCTTTTGCCCCGCCTGTAAACACATTGACAAATTCGCCCTCAGGCATTTTGTTTATAAGGCCGATGGCAACGGCTCCTATGAACCAGATAACTGAAAATTCAATAAAGTACCATCCGCCAAATTCTGTGAACTTGTCTGCCCCCAGAAGCTGGCCTATAAAGCTGTCCATGACTGCGTTCTGAAGACCGTTGACATAGTCGGAAGCTGTCCCGCTGCCCGCAGGTATGGAATCCCATGGGATATATCCCATAACGCAGAGGAGGATCACAAGGATAAAGACTGCCAGCGACCATTTTCGTCTTTTTGTCATAGGCGTAACGCCGACATTTTCTTTGATGTTGAGAGCATTTTCTGCTCCTTTTGCCATGGAAGATTCCGGCGCTTTTTTTACTTTCGATGCATAACGCAGTACCATCAGGATACCCACCGCCAGCATCACCGCAAAGAGTATCATCCTCAATAGTATCCCCGAACCCAGGGAAAGATCAGGATTACCTATTGCTGCCACTGCCGCTCCTATAGAGTATGGATTTACGACGCTTGCCATATTGCCCACTGTAGCGCCTATCAGTATTACCATCATTCCTGTGACAGCATCATAACCTGCGGAAACAAACAGCGGAATGATGATAACAGCATAGGCCGGCAGTTCCTCCCATGCTCCGTAGACACTGCCCATCAGTGCAAATACGGCCATGAGGATGATTATCAGCGTATTTCCGCTGAACCGTTTGAGAAGCACGCCGATCCCGGCATCCATGGTCCCGGTATGGTTCAGCAAAGCGATCATCCCGCCGGACACCAGGATAGATGTTGCGATCTCTGCCGCATCTGCAAAGCCCTGGATGGGGGCTGTGAAATATTCCCATATGCCCACCGGGTCAGTCCCGGCGTTTTCTATTATATTGCCTTCACCATCGATGGCAGCGTTATATATTATCCTGCTGGTGCCATCACCGTCTGTGACAACGGCCGATGTGGGGACAAACCATGTCAATACTGCCACAACTGCCAGAAAGATCATAACTATGGTCACTGCCGACGGCATTTTGAATGCTCTCTTTTTAGCCATAAGACCTGTCCTTTCCTGTTGGGATATATAATTATAAAACACAGTATCCGGGTTCGGTCAAGAAGAAAGTAAAAAAGTTCCGCCTTTCAATGTCTGATGTTAATGCCTGCACTTTAAATTTCCGGATAAAAAAATGCGGATTTCAGATTTTGGCATCTCTGAAAGCCGCATTTTTATCGCCAGATTTTTTCTACTTCATATTATCCCGCATGAACTTCTCGATCTTATCAAAAGGTATGATATCCGTCCTGTCATAAAGATCTGTGTGGACTGCACCCGGTATTATCATCAGTTCCTTGTTGTCTGCATAGGCGCTGTCCTTTATCATATCAGCATAAGCGTCCCTGCTGAAATAGCAGGAATGGGCTTTTTCGCCGTGTATCAGCAGTACGGCGCTCCTTATCTCATTGCTGTATCTTAGTATGGGCTGGTTCATAAACGACATACATCCGGTAATGTTCCATCCGCCGTTTGAATTGAGAGAGCGTGCATGATATCCTCTGTCTGTCTTATAGTAGTCATAGTAGTCCTTTACAAAGAAAGGGGCGTCATCAGGCAGCGGATCCACTACGCCGCCGCCGAGGGTATAAGTCCCGTTTTTGTAGTCTTCAATACGCTGGGCGTTGAGGGCTTTCTTCTTCTCATAACGGGCTTCTTCGCTGTCCTCGGAGTCAAAATATCCCTTGGCGTTCACCCTGGTCATGTCGTACATGGTGGAAGCTACCACAGCCTTGATACAGGTATCGATGGCAGCCGCGTTGACAGCCATGCCGCCCCAGCCGCATATACCGATGATGCCTATCTTTTCCGGATCTGCATTTTTCTGCACAGATAAAAAATCCACCGCCGCCTGGAAATCTTCAGTGTTTATATCAGGCGACGCCATATATCTGGGTATACCGCCGCTTTCCCCGGTAAAGGACGGGTCAAAAGCCATGGTCAGAAAACCCCTCTCTGCCATCGTCTGGGCATACAGCCCGCTTGCCTGTTCCTTGACAGCCCCAAAGGGGCCGCATACGGCGATGGCCGGCAGCCTACCCTGAGAATCCCTGGTCTTCGCTTCCCTGGGCTCATAAAGATCGGCCGCAAGAGTTATGCCGTAACGATTTGTAAAAGTCACCTTACGATGGTCAACTTTGTCGCTTTTAGGAAAAGTCTTATCCCATTCCTGAGTCAGTATAAGTTTCTCTTTCATCCTATTTACCTCCCTGCATGTTTTCTTTATCCATCTCCGATCCACCTCCATATATATTTTATTCTCATGGATAAAAATAGCAAATACCTTGTTTTTATTTGATGAAATGCTTGAAAAGCATTTCACAGCCGGGTATAATCCATTAAAGGCAATTAAATCTGTACAGGAGGAATACATATGGAAATCCGTGTATTAAGATATTTTCTGGCTGTGGCCAGAGAAGGGAACATCACAAGCGCCGCAAACTTTCTCCATATGACCCAGCCAACTCTTTCAAGACAGATACGGGATCTCGAAGAAGAACTGGGCAGCAAGCTGCTGATCCGGAAAAGTCACCGTGTAGTCCTTACCACGGAAGGAATGCGTTTCCGCAAGAGAGCTGAAGAGATCATCTCCATGGTCGACAAGACCGAAGCAGAGTTTTCGGCTATAAAAGATTCCGTAAGCGGAGACATCTATATAGGAAGCGGCGAGACCATGGCCATGAGCAGGATTGCCGATGTTGCCTGCCGTCTGCGCCGCGAATATCCCGGCATAAGGTACCATCTTCACAGTGGAAATTCTCAGGATGTCACTGAACGGCTGGACAAAGGCCTGCTGGATTTTGGCATCCTCATCCAGCCTGCCGACATATCAAAATACGACTGCCTTGAGCTTCCCGATAAGGATGTGTGGGGTGTTATAATGCCAAAGAACAGTCCATTGGCTGCAAAGGAACTCATCCGGCGGACAGATCTTCTCGATGTTCCTCTCATCTGTTCAAGACAGGTCATATCCCCTAACCGTTTTGAAAACGGATTTGCCCGATGGTTCGGCGACTATTTTGACCGGCTTGATATCGTGACCACATATAACCTGATGTACAACGCAGCAATCATGGTAAGGGCAGGTATGGGCTATGCCATTACTCTTGACGGGCTGGCAGACACATCAGACAGCAGCCCCTTGTGTTTTCGCCCTCTTAGCCCGCGGCTTGAGGCAGGTCTCAATATAGTATGGAAAAAATATCAGGTCTTTTCCCCGGCAGCGGAAATGTTCCTGACACGGCTGAAAGAAGAATTAGACAGAGAAAATGCTTGACTCGATGCGTCTAATGTTGTAGACTACCCTTAGGAGATATTCTACTTGATTAGACAAAAGGGGTGATTTCTTTGGAATTTCCGAAAATATTTGAGAGTGAATACCGTTTCTGCCTGATACTCTGGGAACATGAGCCTGTCCTGACAACAGACCTGGTCAGGTTATGCCATGAGAAACTCGGATGGAAACGCACCACCACTTACACCGTCATCAAACGGCTGGGAGACAGGGGGATCCTGGAAAATAATGCAGGCACAGTTACTTCTCTGATCTCAAAAGAAGATGCCCAGATGTCCGAGATCGACCAGCTGGTAGAAAAGAAATTTCAAGGCTCTGTTCCTGCTTTCATCGCCGCCTTTGCCCGCAGGCAGGAGCTTTCTGATGACGAAATAGAGGAGATCAGGCGCATTATTGAGAAATAAGGGGGGCGCAATATGGAGACTGTTCTTTTAAACCTGGCCAACATGAGCATAAATGCCGGCTGGTTTGTGCTGGCCATACTTGTACTGCGGCCGCTGCTGCGCAAATGTCCCAGATGGATATGCTGCCTGCTTTGGGGCCTGGTCGCCGTCCGTCTTATATGCCCTGTATCCGTGCAAAGCATTTTCAGCCTTATCCCAAGCGCACAGACGCTGCCCATGGATTTTGTCAATGGAGATCTGCCTCAGATCAACAGCGGAATAAATGTGATCGACAGCATCGTAAATCCTGTCCTTTCCGGTTCTCTTGAGCCTGCTCCGGGTGCCAGCATAAATCCATCTCAGATACAGTTCCTTTTTTTAACTTGGATCTGGATCGCAGGAGCCTCCGCCATACTTTTATATGGATCCGTCAGCTATCTGCGGCTGAAAAAGAGGTTGAAAATTTCTACTGCTCTGCGAGAAAATATACGGCAGAGCGAATATGCAGATACTCCATTTGTTATGGGATTTTTCCGGCCTGTCATCTATCTGCCTTATAATATACCTTCCAAAGACATGGCATATATGATCGCCCATGAAAATGCTCATATCCGCCGAAAGGATCACTGGTGGAAAGCTGCCGGCTATGTGCTTCTTGCCATCTACTGGTTCAATCCTCTGATATGGCTTGCCTATATACTTCTTTGCAGGGATATAGAAGCGGCTTGCGATGAAAAGACCATAAAGGCCATGAATGAATGTGAGCGCAGGGAATATGCTTCCACTTTGCTCAAATACAGCGTCAGCCGCCGGATGATCATTACCTGCCCGCCGGCTTTTGGCGAGATCCGTGTCAAAGAACGCATAAAAAGGATCATGGATCATAAAAAACCATCCGTTTGGCTTATCGTCCTGGCAATGGTCTGCTGCACGGCTGCTGTCGTTTGTTTCCTGACAGATCCGCCGGAAAACAGCAGTGCGGACACAGGCCTTTCATCTTCAGCAGTCATTGGAGAAAATGGCCATATCGTGCTGAAGGATGGCCTGTGCACCCGCGGCAGCGATCAGTGGGAAAGCTTCTTACATAAGGTCAGCGACGGCCAGCAAGCCGATGTGTATCTTGACCATTACTATACAGCCGATGGTATTTCATCTGGAAAAACTCCTGCGCAGACAGCAGGACCTGACGGATCTGACTCTCTGTTCCTTTTCCATCTCGTCTATGACGGGAAGACCTTTTCTCTCACGGAAGAAGATCAGGACCGTACTGCCTATACCCGTGAATACAGATATCTGAGACGGTTTGAAGTGCCTTATACAGCTAATCAGCCTCCGCAGAATACCAGTTCTCTCTTGCAATATGTCCTGATAAACGATCCTGATATAACATGGGATGAGATCATCCAGAGCATAACAAGTTCACAATACCAAGACCATATCGACTTTATGGTGATCTACGCACAGCCTTTATCGTAGATCAGACTTGCCAACTGAAATGATCCAGTCAGACTGCATGCTGACCGTCCTCAGGCACGGTCAGCTTCAAAGATCCTCTAAAAAAGCGCACTTTAGGGTAGCTGTCCATAAAACAGGTTTTGAGAAACAAATACTATGGCAGTTGCCGGACAAGGGTTGCTGACAAAAGGGGTATGTGTCATTAAGGCACATGCCCCTTTGCTTTTGCAGTTGCCTTTGTTGATGGCAGATGGATAGGACAGATTTTGTACGAGTTAAGGTCGATAATCCAGAATTAGCTTACCTGTGAGCAACATAAAAATCAGGGGCAATGATGCGTCCATGCCCTTGCACAAGTACAGCTCATAGGTCAGTTAAATGCCGATTACCAACCTGTTTCATAAGGGTACTTCTGAGATGTCATCTTTCAGAAAAGTAGTCAAAAATCCCTCACTTAGACCAATCCTTGTGAGGATAGGAAAGAAGTTTGCTGAAACGATAATTTTGTCCATTGTTCCGCGCTTCTGCAATCCGTGTACTGCGCTCACCGTTCCGTTCGCTATTGCATGGTTACAATTAGTTGTTCACCATCCAATGAACAGTGGAATCCCTTTCCATAAGCAGCACATCATTTACAGAGATAAAAACCTCTGAATATTTGAAAGCCGTTTTTGCTTGTCCGGCCAAGTAAGTAGGATAGACAAGTACAAGGAAACATGCTATAATTTCCATAAAAGCTCTAAAAGACCACGTTAACATGTCAGGTCGCTGTCTGGCGGCACTTATTAACGGAGGTTTGGGTTATGAATAACAAACAAATGAAAAAGGCTACAGTCGATGCAATCAATGTGATGATCCGCCACGCGGACAAGGGTCCTTCCGGATTTTGGGTGGAGGATCACGAAGGCTGCGGCAATCCGGCGGTCTTTCCGGAATTTGAGGAGGGCTTGAAGCGAGGAAGACTCGTCCAGAAGGAGCATTATTTTTGCCCATGGAATACCGCCATTATGTACGGCGATGGGCATGGCAACATAAACACGGGGTGTTACCATAGTTGTTCTATTAGCAAGGCAAGGTATCTGACCACTGAGGAACTTAAAGAAGTTCTTGTCCGCTTCAAAACACGCATGGAAAATGGCGATTACGATTGCGTTGACCAGTTATCGCCGTTGCTGACAAAAGACGAAAGCAGACACATGGAGGATCGCATCCTTGCGGAGCAGCATGAGTGCGAGCGCTGCGAAAGGCAAAAGCGGCAGGAACGGCTCAAAAAAGCCGCTGCTCTGATTGCCAAGTATCCAGATGAAGAATCGCTTTTGGCAATCTACTATGGAGAAGATACATGCGTAGATGAAGAAGACGGCCTCGTATTTTTCAATCCGGATTCTCGTAAGGATGTCGTTGGCGCAGAAAAGATGTCCTATGATGAATATCTGGATGTCCAGCTTGCTTCTTTAGGGCACGCTTATCGTTCCGGATTTGCAAACGGCATATTTAATTATCTGCTTGAATTCAAAGGACAGATTGAGAAGGTTAAGCCAAAACATATTTGCTTCAAGCGGATCTTCATTAGTGGAATGTACACCGATGGGACAATGTTTGACGGAAAAGAGGATCACGTCTGGATGGACAAATCCGGCTTTGAAGAGTGCGCCGTTGGTGACAGTGTTTCGTTCTGCGCCGAGGTCTACCGCTATGTAAAAACCGGAAATGGAAAACTGATTGACTACGGACTGCGTAACCCGACAGGCATCCAAAAGATCGAAGCCTACGAACTTCCCAGTGATGATGAACTGATTATGCAGGAAGTTGAACAGCTTATCTGCGAGACTTGCTTTCTAAGCGAGCAGTGCAATCGCAATTACTGCACAATGGATCCAAAGAAAAAGCGTTTGCTCAAACAAGAAATGTTCCGTGCAATAAAGGCACAGACAGATAAGGAGACGCAGAAATGAAACGATTCTTTCTTATGTGGGGACTTGTAATTGCATTGTTGTTAAGTGGGTGCGGATCGTCAGCATCCCATGTTGAAACACTGAAAAGCTGGTCTTTCCAGTATAACGAGGAGGCAAGTGATTACAGCCTTTTCTTTGGCTTGGCTGATAAAAATGATAATTCCCTGTCAGCCGATGTCAATGTGGATATTCGAATCGTAAATGATGCGGATGAAGAGGTCTATACTGGTACAAAGTCCGTTTCTCCTGATGATTTCAGCTACTATACCAGCCAAGCTGCCGGAGAGCAATATCTTGCCAATGTGAGAATCCCTGCCGCTGAGATCAAAGCCGGAAAATCCGCAAGCGGGAAGATTTATTTCACCGTGTACAAGGAAAACGCAGTTCAGTTTGACGAAGTAAACTGCGATGCTCTGTATTGCTTGCCTATTGAAGATGTTCAAGTGACGTTTGATTCATTTCCGCTGGATCTGAAGGTGAAAGACTTCATGGGGAGTACGGCATCCGTGATCCAAATTCAAGGAGCCGAGTTTACATTTGACAAAGACTATTCTCCGCAGCTGTCCATTACGATTACCGGAGAAAAGAAGATCGGGAGCAGTGATTCCGGGTATGATATGATTAGTTATAAGCTGTATGACAGTGCGGGTTATCTGGTAGACTCCGGCAATATATACCTATCTTCTCTGAGCGCCGGAGATAAATTCAAGGATGACTCTGTCGTGATCTATGACATTACTCCCGGCGAATCCTACACATTCCAGTTATCAGAGTATAGCTGGTGAGCTTTCGCAATTTTTCACAAACATAAGGGCTTGGGACGATCCCAAAAATGAAAACAGAGCGTTTCGGCAGTCAGTCGGAGCGCTCTGTTTTTCCGGTGTGGGTACTCACCGGATTTGCTTGCTGCTCTGCAAGGAAATCCCGGTCAACCCACGCCGTTTATCGCAAGTGTAGCTACACTTGCTGTGCTTGCTCTTCCTCTCATAATCGCATTGATTCGAACCTTTGTTCTTGTTATAATTAGGCTGAGAGATTAAAAAAGTCTTGGAACGCAGCTGATTTTCATTGGCAAATGGCGGCATCGCCGCCTTGATTACCGGCTTGCACAGGTGAACGAGCCTGTCAAGGACGCGCAGCGAGGCAAAGCCGATTCCTTGACTGGCACGGACGGCTGTGCGACCCGGCGAACTGCCTGTAATTCTCCTGTGAATCCCGGTGCATTGCCCAATGGAATCCCGGAAATTGTCGTGATATACTGAATAACAATAGGTCATATCACGCACTTTGCTCCGGGAGATTCATGCGGCACTGCTCGGAAATCTGAATGAAAAGGAAGGTGCAAATGGATAACAAGAAATGTAACGTCCAAGTGGAATCGGACGGCAGCCGCAGTGCCCCCGTTCCTCTCTGGCGGGAGTTACCACAGATCACGATACGCCTGAAAGAAGGAAACACCATCTACCGCTTTACTGCCAGCTTTGACGGAAAGCAAACCCTTCCCGAAAAGGCGGTGAAGCTGATCGACTCCGAGGGGAGTGTGTGATCGTGACCAACAGCAACCTTGTCTTGGCAGACTGTCCTCAGATGATGGAGGAATCTACTATGAAGCAGTCTGACAAAATTACCGCGCTGTATTGCCGCCTGTCCCGTGACGATGAATCACAGGGCGACAGTAACAGCATTGTGAATCAAAAAGCCTATCTCAGCCGATATGCAAAGGAACACAGCTTCCGCAATACGGAGTTCTTTGTAGATGACGGTTACACAGGCGCAAACTTTCAAAGACCGGATTGGCAGCGCATGATGGCGCTGGTGGAAGAAGGGAAGATCGGCACGGTCATCACGAAGGACATGAGCCGCATCGGTCGAAATTATCTGGAAGTTGGGATGTATACCGAGATCACATTCCCACAGAATAACATGCGGTTCATTGCCGTCAACAGCGGTGTGGACAGCGCTAACCAGCAAGACAATGAGTTCGTCCCGTTCGTCAATATTATCAACGAATACTACGTTCGGGACGGCAGCAAGAAAGTGCGTACCTCACTCCGGCTCAAGGGAGAATCCGGCGAACACCTGACGACAATTCCGCCGTAGGGCTACATCAAAGACCCGGATAATTCAGAGCATTGGCTCGTCGATCCGGAAGCGGCACAGGTGGTCAAACGCATCTTTTCCCTTTGCATGGACGGGAACGGTCCGACGCAGATTGCTCGGATGCTGAAAGAGGATCATGTATTGACGCCCACCGTTTATCAGGACAGGCAAAAACGAAAAGTCCGCTGCGCTTTGCCTGACAATCCTTACAACTGGAACGGCAGTACCGTTGCTGCAATTCTGGAACGGATGGAGTATTGCGGGCATACCGTGAACTTCAAAACGCACCGGCAGTCCTACAAAATCAAGAAGACCATCGAGAATCCACCGGAGCAATGGAAGATATTCCGCAACACCCACGAAGCCATTGTGGATGAGGACACCTTTCAGCGGGTACAGGAGCTGCGCCGCAACAAACGCAGACCGGCAAGAACGGGCAAGAGCAACCTCTTTTCCGGCGTTGCCTACTGCGCCGATTGCGGAGAAAAAATGTACTACTGCACCTCGCGGAACTTTGAAGAACGACAGGATCATTTCGTATGCTCTACCTCTCGCAAGAAGGGAAAAGGCGTGTGCGGAACGCACTTCATCCGTGCGGTTGTTCTGGAAAAGGGCGTGCTGAAATTTCTGCAAATCCTGCTTTGGTATATCTCCGATTGCGAGGATATGTTCCGGGATAAGTTGGGTGCAAAGCGTAAGGAGGACTTCAAGAAAGAACTCGCCGCAAAGCGCAGACGGCTCACGCAGGCACAGCGCAGGATGGAAGAGCTTGACCGTCTGTTCAAACGGCTCTATGAGGACAATATCTCCGGCAAAATCAATGATAGCCGATTTGAAAAGCTGTCCGCCGACTATGAAAATGAGCAAACAGAGCTGACGGAGAAAATGCAGCTTTTGGAACAGGAGATTGCCCAGCAGGAGGAAGAAGCCGACAGCATTGAGCAGTTCATCCTCCGGGCGAAGAAATATCCCAACTTGCAGGAACTGACGCCCGCTGTGCTGCATGATCTTGTGAACAGGGTCTATGTTTCCGCGCCGGATAAGAGCAGCGGGCAGCGAGTGCAGGATGTGCATATCAGCCTTGCCTGCATTGGTTTCCTGCCGGAGAGCATCATTGCCGAAATGCTCACTCACACATCAAAAAGCAGAACAGCGTGACTTCCGCCACGCTGTTCTCTCTAAAGCTATAAACCTGTCTTATGCGCTGCTACCTTGGGTGCGCTTTTTTAATACTGTCTTTTATCTTATAACCGGCTTTTATTTTATATAGGTTTTTTCCACATATGGACTTGTGGCCGTCTTGAGCATACCGCCGTATCCCAGGGTGAACCTGACAATATCGCCCACCTTGTATTCTCTGTCGGATTTTGTCACATCGAGGATGATGTGATCGGAGCTGCCTCCCAGGATGTCTATCTTTTCATCCATCGGAGTCATGCTGTCCAGCTCAGTATCTTGCTTGCCTACGGCTATGATCGCCCGTTTGATGATACCTCTGTCCTCGTAATAAGGCTTGTGGCCGAAAGCGTCTACTCCAACCTCTCCAATCGGAAGGGACGGTTTTTCCTTGAGTTCCACTATCTGAGCTTCCAATACAAGTGTGTCGTCTGTAGTTCCCGGCAGTTTAGTCTCATAGGCTGTGTCATTTCCAAGCAGGAATGCCTCGCCAAGCCTGAGGTTGTTGATGCCTTCCGGAAGCTGGCCTTTTTCCACAAGATAGATGGAACTGGAATTTCCGCCGGATATCATGTGGAGCTTGATGCCGAACCTGTTTTCTATCTTGCCGGCAATCTCTACCAGCTGAGAAAGGTTGTCGTATTTTGGTATGATCGCTCCATAGCAGGTCAAATTGACGCCGATACCGTAAAGTTCAATATTGCTCATGGAAAGGATCTCCTCTGCGGCTTTGAAGATCTGATCTTCGTTTTTGAAGAAGATCCCTTCTCTCAGGTCTCCCAGGTCTATCATCAGCAGCACGCTGTGGATCAGGCCGGCTTTGGCCGCTTCTTCGTTCAGCAGCCTTATGGTGGAAAGCTCCGAGTTGAAACTCAGGTCCACATATTTTACCACTTCCGTCACTTCATCGTGCATCGGTATTCTCAGGAGTACGGTCTTTTTACCGTTTTTTCTTACTTCTTCAGCGTAAGTCCTGATGTTCTTTACCCTTGAATCTGCCACAAAATCTACTGCCGGATGCTGTGCCACCATGTGTACCATTTCCTTGTCGGCACAAAGTCCTTTGGTGACTATCATAAGGCTGCAGCCGCCCTGGTCCTTGGTAATATGGGCTACGGCGTCCAGATTGCTTTTTAGCTTATTTATGTCTATGACTAATCTTGGATACATGTTTCCCTCCTTGAAAATCCTATTTCTTGCCATAAGGGCAGTGTCTGCGGGTGCAGGTATCGCAGTCGCCGTCACATCCGGCTTTTTTCTTGTTCTCCTGCCTTTCCTGCTCATCGGCGGTTTCTCTGTTCATTATAAGATCTTCGCCTTTTTTGACGGTGCGGTCCTGCATAAGGGCTTCTTTTTTTGCCGCTTCAACTTCTTCGTGGGTGGCGCCGCCTATTTTTTCCGGATTCTTGTATTCGCTCATATCATAGCCCATCTTTTCCATTTCTTCGATGTGGTGCAGGCGTTCTTCCTCTTTGGCCTTGGCGGCATTGTTAAGCCTTTGGAGCTCCTCTATGAACTGAGCTTTGTTCACGGCGTGCTCCTGTTCCTGCAAGTCCATTTTAAGGCTCTGTCCCAGCAGCCTTATGGCCCCCTGACGGTGAGTCTTGGAAAGCACGCCAAGAGAAGCCATGATATAATCATTATCTACCAGTATCTTGACTGCTTCGCTTGGATACAGCTTCATGCCTGTTTCGTTGTCTTTCGGGATCATCCCCATGATGTCCACCCTGTGAGGCAGGCGTGTAAGGGCTCCTCCTGTGCCGACGATATATTTTACCTGGGTCAGATCTTTGCCTTCAGCAAGGGTCTGTCTGCCTGATGGGCCGTAGACATATCTTATCTGGCCTGCATGTCTTTCTACAGCTCTAAGGGTTGCTTCCTGGGTCAGACGCTCTACCAGCTTGAATTCATCTTCGTTCTTAGGTATGGCCACATAGGTTTCCAGAGTTTTGTCCAGATCGATATGGAGCTTTGTCTGGCACTCTTCCCTGAGTTTTTCTTCCCCTATGGACTCTATGACCTTCATCCTGTTTACATATACTCCCAAGTCGCCTTCCACGGTCCTTTTGGCCTTTGGCTCCGGAGCGGTGAGTATGCGGGCCACGGCGTCAGAATCTTCTGTCACCGCATGGACATCGGTAGTGGCTCCGCCCACATCTATGACCATCAGATCGCCTATGCAGTCGTATAAGACTTTGGCGCACTCCATTACGGCCCCCGGAGTAGGTATGATCGGTCCGTTTACCATGTCCCTGACATGTTCCATACCCGGCGCATGGGTTATATGATCCTCAAAGGCCTCCTGGATGACCTTGCGGCAAGGCTCTACATTTAGAGTGTCTATCTTAGGGTACACATTATCTACGATGTAGAGGTACTGGCCGCTGTCCTCAAAGATCAGCTTCATCTCTTCCTGATTTTCTATATTGCCGGCATAAACTACCGGGGTCTTGAGGCCCAGGCTCCTTATCATCTCTGCATTGTATATGGCCGTGTCCCTTTCGCCGTAGTCTACGCCGCCGGCTATGAGGATAAGGTTGGGGTTTATCTCCTTTATCCGCTTGAGATCTGTCCTCCGGAGGCGGCCTACGGTTATATCATGGATGATTCCGCCTGCTCCAAGAGCAGCTTCTTTGGCTGCTTTTGCTGTCATGTCATATACCAGTCCGTGAACGGTCATCTTAAGACCGCCTGCAGCCGATGAAGTGGCAAGCATCTGGTCATATTCCAGATGATCTATGCCTTTCTTTCTGCACAGGTCATCAATAGCTCCCTGCAATCCTATCCTTACATCTCCGTCCAGCACCGAAGTGGGCGCCTGGCCCTGCGCCCAGAAACAAGGTCTGTCACTGTCAAGGTCTATAAAGGCGTTTACTACGGTGGTGGTGGAGCCTATTTCCGCAACTAAGACATCTACTTTCATATGTGCTTTTCCTTTCTATGTTGATCTTTCGGCGGCAGCCGCCATCTCTATAAATATCGTGCGTAAAAACTTACTGAAACGGGCTTATATCCAAGTTTTCCGTACAGCTTTTCGGCCTGGGGGCTCGTATTCTCCGACTGGAACTGGAGCCGCCTGTAGCCGCTGGTCCGCGCGTAATCTTCTAATTCTTTGATTGCTTTTTTACCGAGACCTCTGCCTTGCATGTCGTCCCGTATATACATTTCTTCTACAGCGAGGGCATAGCCTTCTGACCATATGCTGAAAATGGTCATGGTGTTGGCAAACCCGATCACCTGTCCTTCCTCCTCTATCATGAAGATCGTTATCTGCTGAGGGTTTGAAAGGGCATCGCTGAAAACCTCTGCCAGTTCTTCGTCTTTGGCATGGTCTATCTGTCCCCAGAGGTTATCATCGCTCACATCAAATTCCGCTATTTCTCTGTTGAGCCGTACCCACTGTTCTTTGTCTTTCTTGGTGGCTTTACGCAGCATGGCGTTCACCTCTTTTCAATGCGCTTGTCTTTTATTGCAAAATACTCATCTTTTAACATGGAAAAAATAATCTGGTCAAGGTATCCCCGTTCTGACTTGTAGTTCTGGCGCAGAACTCCGTCTCTGTGCATGCCCAGGCTTTCGTAAAGGTGTATCCCGACCGTATTGTCCGGATAGGCGTCCAGCCAGAACCTGTTTATGTTCAACTCCTCAAAGGCAAACTTGAACAGTGCTTCCATGGCTTCTCGGCCGTATCCCCGGTTCTTCTCGGAAATAGCTATGCGGCGGAGCTCAAATATCTCTGATCTGGGATTGAGGCGGATGAGTGCATAGCCCACAGTGCTCCTGTCTTGTTTTTTCTCAAATATGAGCAGTATGTGGTTGGGATCGTCTATCTCGTCCTGGTGCTCCTGGCGAGTACCGATCCAGAGGAAATCCCTGTTGTCCTTGTGCTCTTCCAGGGCGATTATCTGGTCGATGTCGTCGGCAGTGGCTTCACGGAGCCACATTCTCTTTGTTTCTATCATTTCATCACCTTGTTTTTGATCTCGCTTTCCACGGCGGCCATGTCGAGGATCCCATCCTCGTCGTCGTAGGTTACTATGAGATTCTTCCACGGCAGTATCCCTGCTTCAGAATAGGCTTGCATTTTTTGCCAGTGATGGCTCATATAGCGGGTGTTTGAAGTGAGCCCGCAGTGCTCCCAGTATATCAGCTGTCCGTCCGGGCGGAGGATGGTAAAGTCCGGGGCATATTCTGCGCCGCCTATTTCCAGTATCTGCTCATATCTGAAAGGTATGCCGTGTTCGCTGAGTTTTTCGGCTATCAGGAGCTCGGACTTGGATCTGACCTTGAGGCCGCGGGATGTGGTGTGTCTTTTGTGCTGGGGCATGTATGTGCTCTGCCGGTACGGCTGGGAGGACCAGGCAGACTGATCGCGCTTGGCCAGATCATATTGTTGAAATCGTTCCGGTAACGCAGCTATGATGTTTTCATATATCGGTTCTTCAAAATTGTGTATGAAAACAGTCATCGCCTTGATATCTTTTTCCAGAATCTTTATTTCTGTATTCAGATAGGCCTTGCGAGCCAAAGCATTTATCATCGCAGCGTCTTTTGTTATGGATTTTCGTACTCTTTCGTTCTCTTGGTTGTATACTTGAAAAAAAGTATATTTATTGGCCCGTTTTACTCGTACGACATTGCCTGGCGGACTTGCTTCCAGTTCCTTGTTGGCTTTTTGAAGTTGCGCTTGCAGATCCGCCAACATTTTCTCAAAAAATGCCTTTGTTTGTACCATTTTAACACCTCTCGTTGGCTTTTTTCTCTTGATTTGCTGAAATAGGTAACAATTTTCCGGAAAAGTGTTACCTAAAATCATATTTTCGTAGCAAAAAGCCAACATGCGGGCAATGTTGAGGTTTAAATAGCCTGTTTTCTGGAAAAATGTTGGCTTTTTTCTCTCGGTACAAACAATCATACAACATTTCCCATTATTTTACAACCATTATTTTCCATTTCATGGCGGAGCAGGCCAGCAGTACAAGGCCGACAGTGCCTTATGAAAAAAGGGCCGGGCTTTTCCGGCCCAGCCCCATTGGCAGCTTTATTATCTTTCGCCTCTTCTTCTCTGTCTTTCTTCAGCCAGGAAGGTTGCAACATCGATACCGTGGGAGTCTCTTCCGAATCCCATATCGATACCGGTCTTAACGGCTTCTTCAGGGATTACCTGAGTACCGCCGGCACAGATGATAACCTTATCTCTGATACCTTTTTCGACGCAGAGGTCATTGATGCGCTTCATGTTCTTATAGTGAACATTGTCGTGGGAAATGATGGTGGAAGCCAGGATAGCTTCGGCATTTTCCTCGATGCAGGCGTCAACCATCTTTTCAACAGGTACGGAAGTTCCCAGGTAGATACATTCGATACCCCACTTTTCGATTCCGCCGTGCTTGATGTTGATGA
>ERZ826764.337-NODE-337-length-68745-cov-3.646208_pt1 | contig 68745 bp, 60 predicted proteins | sample MGYA00519870_ERZ826764 | MGnify/ENA primary metagenome ERZ826764 (study PRJEB31778, sample SAMEA3449239) | human gut metagenome | biome: human gut; feature: human-associated habitat; material: faeces | place: United Kingdom | collected 2010/2012 ... | reverse complement strand
CATAGTCTTCTGATGAGCCGAAAGTTTCGGTCTGACATCATCTATGACAGCTGCTTCGTCATATGTGATTTCCGGACGCTTTAATAATTCCAACAAAGAGATCCCGCTTTTTACCGGCGTGCTTCCCTTTTCCTCCAGAAATGGGTTTACTACGTCCGGCTGTAAAATCTTTTTCTTCAGGCGGTCTGTTTCCTCTGCCACCACCTCTTTTTTCTTCAATAATCTTTCATATCTGTCTTTTTTTACTAAACCAACGGCATATCCACGCTCCGTCAGACGCATATCTGCGTTGTCCTGCCTCAGAAGCAGCCTATATTCCGCTCTGCTGGTCATAATTCTGTAAGGCTCATTAGTACCTTTTGTTACGAGATCGTCGATGAGAACGCCAATATAAGCCTCGCTTCTATCGAGAATAAATGGCATTTCTTCCTTTATCTTACACACAGCATTGATTCCTGCCATAAGCCCCTGCGCCGCCGCTTCTTCATAACCGGAACTACCGTTAAACTGACCGGCACAAAAAAGATTTTCTATATGACGATTTTCCAGATTCACCTTAAGATCCAGAGGATCGATACAGTCGTACTCGATAGCATATGCCGGCCTGACGATTTCAAGATGCTCCAGTCCTTCAATAGTTTTGTAAAATTCTTCCTGTACATCTTCCGGGAGACTGGATGACATTCCCTGGATGTACATTTCTTCTGTATAAAGTCCCTCCGGCTCAATGAACAGCTGATGGCGTTTTTTATCCGCGAAACGATTGACTTTATCTTCAATGGACGGACAATACCGCGGACCGACACCTTCGATCTGCCCTCCGAATAAAGCCGAACGATGAAAATTCCTGCGGATTACTTCATGGGTCGTTTCATTAGTATAAGTCAGCCAGCACTTTACCTGATCTTTTTGCAGATCATCGTTCATAAAGGAAAACGGCACGACCGTTTCATCACCATCCTGAGGGATCATTTTTTCATAATCTAAACTTTTAGCCAGTGCTCTCGCAGGAGTTCCCGTCTTGAACCGTCGGATAGGAAGCCCGTATTCCCGAAGTCTCTGTGCCAGTTCATTAGAAGGAGCCAGACCGTTGGGACCACTTTCAAACACACTTTCTCCAATAAAGATCTTCCCGGCCAGGAATGTTCCTGTTGCTAAAATAACAGCCTTCGAGCGATACATCGCTCCCGTTTTCAAAACAACACCGCAGGCTTTGCCATCTTCTATCATAAGATCGATGACTTCCCCCTGCTTCAGATGAAGATTTTCTTCTGCCTCCAGGGTTTTCTTCATTTCTATATGATATTCATTCTTGTCAGCCTGCGCCCGCAAAGAATGGACCGCAGGTCCCTTTGCAGTATTCAGCATACGACTCTGAATAAACGTTTTATCTATATTGATCCCCATCTCGCCGCCAAGGGCATCTATCTCACGAACCAGATGACCCTTACCTGTCCCTCCGATGGACGGATTGCACGCCATCATAGCAACAGCTTCCAGATTGATCGAAAGCATCAGCGTCTTCATACCCATACGCGCAGCGGCAAGGCCGGCTTCACATCCTGCATGACCGGCTCCTACGACTACTACATCGTAGTTACCCATTAAAAATTTTTCCATAAACTCTATTCCTCAAACAAATATTTTTTATTTTCCCAGACAGAACCTGGCGAAAACTTCGTTGATGATATCGTCTGATACTGTCTCACCGATGATTTCTCCCAGCCTCTCATAAGCATTCTTCACATCCACTTCTATAAAATCCAGTGCCTCTCTTCCTTCCGACATATGAAGTGCATCGGTCAAAGAATTCACCGCCTGCTGCAAAAGTTCTATATGGCGCACATTATTTACCATCATGCTTTCTTTCTGGACTATTTCACCGCCATAAACCAGATCTTCCACAGCGTCTTCTATCTCCGTTATTCCCTGCCCCTTTAAAAGTGACGCTTCGATCACCTGAGACGCTGGAAGCTTTGCAGCGATCTCTTCTATAGAAATGGCTTCTCCCAGATCCCGCTTATTGATCAATACAAGAGATTTTCTTTCCTTTAGAAGTTCCATGATCTGCAGGTCTTCTTCCTCCAGTGGCCGGCTGCCGTCCAGAAGAAACAGAATAAAATCCGCCTGGTTAAAGGCTTCCTTTGATTTTTCTATTCCCATTTTTTCAACTTTGTCAGATGTTTCCCGGATTCCCGCAGTATCCACCAGATACACCGGAATATTCCGGATACTCAACACTTCTTCGATGGTATCACGTGTCGTACCTGGAATATCCGTCACGATAGCGCGTGTTTCCTTTAAAAGACCATTCATGAGGGAGGATTTTCCTACGTTCGGCTTTCCTACGATGGCTATTTTTATTCCTTCTCGTATCATTTTTCCTGTAGATGATGTTGCGAGGAGTTTTTCTATCATATCCTGCGTTTCAACAATGCTTTCTTCCAGCTTCTCATATGTCATTTCTTCAATATCTTCATCAGGATAATCAATATTCACCGTTATATCCACAAGAAGATCAAGAAGCTTCTGACGTATCTCCTCTACTTTTAATGAAAGTCTTCCCTCCAGCTGAGATACCGCTACATCAAAACTTTTATCCGTCTTCGCACGGATCATATCTATAACAGCTTCCGCCTGAGAAAGATCCAGACGACCATTGAGAAATGCACGTTTCGTAAACTCTCCCGGTTCCGCCAGTCTTGCTCCTTTTCGCAAAACAAGTGCCAGCGTTTTTCTCAGAGAAACCATACTTCCATGGCAGTTGATTTCCACCACATCTTCCGCTGTATAAGTTTTCGGACCTTTCATATAAACAGCCAGTACTTCATCTATTATTTGATTTTTTTCTTTATCTATTATTTTACCGTAGGTCATGCGACGGCTTATAAAGGTATCCGTATCTCCATGAAATTCAAAGATTTCCTGTAAAATCGGCAGGGACTCTTCTCCGCTGATACGAATGATCCCTATACCGCCTTCCCCATATGCTGTTGCTACTGCAGCAATTGTATCTTCCATAGGATTTCCCTCTTATATTAGAAATGCCCATACACAAATTGCAGAGTATGGGCATTCTTTCTCGTCTATTTTTTCAGTTCGATGATAACTCTCCGATACGGCTCTTCTCCTTCACTTCTCGTAATGATGTTCGGGTTTTTCTGTAAAGTCGCATGGATGATTTTTCTTTCATACGGATTCATCGGCTCAAGTCTGACGTATTTCTTCGTCTTGACCACCTTGGCAGCCAGGCGATTAGCCAGCTGTTCCAGCGTCTTCTGCCGTTTCGCTCTATAATTTTCCGCATCGATCACAACTTTTATATACTTTTCACTGTCCTTGTTCACTACAAGGCTGGTCAAATACTGGATCGCATCCAGAGTCTGTCCGCGCTTGCCAATGATCGTACCGGAATCTTTGCCGTCCATCTCCAGATAAACGATATCTTCTCCTGCTTTGGCATGGAAGTTCAGGGCAAGGCCCATTTTTTCTGTGATTTCCTTTAGAAACGCCAGAGCTTCGTGATTATCGATATCGTGAAGATCATCTTTATTTACTGGATCGATATCAAGATCCGGTGCAGTAAATTTTTCTTTCTTCTCTCTATTTCCGTTATGATTTCTTTTTTTATTTCTGTTTCCTTTATTGCGAGGTTTTTCTTCTGTTCTCGCTTCCTTCTCCGGGCCGCCCGAAACCGGGTTTTCCGCCTTTTCGGATTTCTTCTGTTCCAGCTTTTCTTTTTTCACAGGTTCCGCTGGTTTTTCTTCGACAGCCGGCTTTTTCTTTTCTACTCTTACTTTTGCCAGTTTCGAACCAATGCCAAAAAATCCTTTTGAAGGTTCTTCCAGAACAGTCACCTCAACTTCATCTCTGGAGAGTTTAAGGTCTATAAGCGCCAATTTGACAGCTTCCTCAACATCAACGCCCCATTTTTCTGAGTAATCCATTTCCGTTTCCTCCAAAATCTGCATTGAGATTTATTTTTTCTTTGCCTTTTCTATTAATCTTTTTTCTTCTGCTTCCCGTTTCATCTTCTTGCGAACAGAATTCAGATGAATATTAAATCCGATCTGCATGATCTGGCTCACTGCCCAGTACAAAGCAAGTCCTGACGGAAACGATCTAGCCATCCACAGAATCATGACCGGGAAAATGTATTTCATCATTTTCATGCTTCCTGCCATCTGGTTATTGGCATCCGTTCCGCCTGATAAAGCCTGCGTCATAGAAAACGAAATAAATGTTGCAACACCTGCTATGATTGGCAGGATCCATCTATCAGGCTGACTCAGGTCTGCGATCCATGCAAAGGATTCATGGAAAGCAAAAATCATGCTGTCGTCTGTGATGTACTGCATCGGATTTCGCAGTAAAGCAAAAAGCCCCATGATGATCGGCATCTGGATCAGCATCGGCAGACATCCGCCCATCGGGTTGAATTTTTCTTCCTTGTACAATTCTGCCATCTTGATATTGAGTGTTTCTTTATCATTGGCATACTTGTTCTGCAGTGCCTGCATCTTAGGCTGTACCTCTGCCATTCTTGCAGTCGATTTCGTCTGCTTTATGTACAGAGGATAGAGACAAAGCTTTACGATCAAAGTAAATATAATGATCGTCAACCCGTAGTTCTGAACGAATCCGTACAGCAGGTTAAGCAGCATCCCTAAAGGTTTCGCTATAACACCTAAAATTGTATACATTAATTGATTCCCTCCTATTTTAAAGGATCATACCCCCCGGGATTAAAAGGATGGCATTTGAGTAATCTTCGAATACCGAGATAACTTCCTTTAAAAAATCCATACTTTTCTAACGCTTGAATAAAATAAGTGGAACAAGTAGGATAAAATCTGCATGTTTTCGGAAAGAGCGGAGAAACGAAAATCTGATACCCTCTTATGAGCAGGATCATGATTTTTTTCATAACGAATCACCTCTTTTGAAACATTTTCGCTTTATGCAAAGCACGCTTCATGGATTTTCCAACGTCAAACGCCTTCTGGCCGTTGATCGTGCTGCGGGCGATAAAAATCATGTCGTAACCTTCTTTTATTTCACCCTTCCAAATACGGTAGTTTTCCTTCATGAGCCGTCTGGCTCTGTTTCTCTCTACACTGTTTCCTACTTTTTTGCTTGCTAAAAATGCCGTTCTGTTGTAAGAAAGATCGTTCTTTCTGTAAAAAAATACAATATATCGTTCCCCTATCGATCTGCCTTTCCGGTAAATCGCGGTAAAATCATCTTTTCTTCTCAGTACTTCCTTTTTTAGCATAATCTCCCTAAATTATCCGTCTTGAAACAAAAAGACCACAGGTGCGGTCTCTATGCGGATAAAACTTTTCTACCTCTTTGTCTTCTTCTCTTTAAAACATTTCTGCCATTCTTTGTTCTCATTCTCTTGCGGAATCCATGTTCCTTCTTTCTCTGTCTTGTTTTCGGCTGATATGTCATTTTCATAGACCGGTTCCTCCTTTTCTAAATTTAAGTGAACTCGTGCAACTCTGAATTTCAACTTGCACATATGCTTATCTATTATACCGTTGAAAAAAGGACATGTCAAACCTTTTTCCTTAGAAACACTGTGAAATCGAAGTAAAAACCCTTACAGAAGGTGTTTATGGACATACCTGTGAAAACTTTGCACAATTTTATCCACAACCGGTGGATAACTCACCCCTTTTTATATTTTTTCAACATTTAAAAATTACCTATTGCCTGTGGATAACTTTGTTTGTTATGATATAATCACTTTGTAGGAAAAGGTGTATGCAATGCGAAAAAAAATCGAAGAAAAAAAATGGAGAGATATTCTCTCTGATATCAGTGAAAATGTTACGGAGGTCAGCTATCGTTCCTGGTTTGCTCCTCTCGTTCCAATGGAAATCGACGAAGATGCAGCCGTTATCTACTTCGCCACATCAAAAAAGCAGATCATGGAAGTACTGGAGATGCGCTATATTCCAGTATTTGAACGCGCTGTAGAATCCGTTTATCACAAAAAATATAAAGTCGTTGTAAAAAACAAAACAGAATCTGAGATCCAGCAGCAGCTGAACATGGGGACCACTCAGATCCCTTCCGGAAACAACCCTGCTTCCGCGCATACTTCCGGAAAACCTCCGATCAGTACGCCGAAGCCGAAGGCTCCGGCTTTGCAGGAAGAGAATGAACTGAAAGAAGAATATTTTTTAAATCCACAGTATAATTTTGACAATTTCATCGTAGGAGAAAATAATAAATACGCGCATGCTGTAGCCTACGCTGTAGCCGAATCACCTGCTTCCACCTACAATCCTCTTTTTATTTACGGTGGATCAGGACTTGGAAAAACACATTTGATGCACGCCATAGGTCACTACATACTGGAACACAATCCGAATATGAACGTTCTTTATGTTTCCTCGGAAATGTTTACATCAGAACTGATCAAAGCACTTCAGGATCCAAAGAATTCCTCCGGTATGATGACCCGCTTTAAAAACAAATACCGCAGTGCCGATGTTCTTTTAATTGACGATATTCAATTTCTGGAAGGAAAAGAATCCACACAGACTGAATTTTTCCATACATTTAACGAACTACACGATTCAGGAAAGCAGATCGTCATCTCCAGCGACCGTCATCCCAGCAAGCTGCGTGAACTGGACGACCGGCTGCGCTCTCGTTTCCAGTGGAACATCGTAGCGGATATCAAACCGCCTGACTATGAAACACGAGTAGCGATCCTTCGAAAAAAAGCCGAGCTGGAAAATGTGGAAATAGACAATGATTTTCTGGATGTCATCGACCTGATCGCAGAAAAAGTAAAGTTCAATATCCGTGAACTGGAGAGTGCTCTCAGCAGGATCATCAGTTATTCCACCCTTTTTCATGAACATATCGATGTGAAGTACGCACGAAAAAATCTCAACGATATCTTCTCGACGAGAGACTTTAATATAAACTGCGAAACCATAAAAAAAGCAGTCTGTAAGAAATACGGGATCAAGCTTGCCGATATTGAATCTTCCAAGCGTAAGCGTGAATTTTCACATCCACGGCAGATCGCTATGTATCTTTGCAGAGAAATGACCGACAGTTCCCTTCCGAAGATAGGAGAATACTTCGGCGGACGTGATCATACCACTGTGCTTCACGCTTACGATAAAATAGCATCGGAAATCAAGAATAACGAAATTTTAGCCGACGAGATCCACCAGCTGAAGGAAGATATCGAATAACTCTTTTATCCACACTCGCTGTTTCTAAAAAAAACAAACTTTCAACAGCTTTCTAAGAACAAAAAAACGAGTGTTCGCAGAGATCAGGAGAGTTATCCACAATTTCCACAGCCCCTACTACTATTACTACTATAAATTTATATAAATATAATAAGGCTTCGCCGGCTCCCTTTACCCCGGCAGTCTGGAGGAAATTATGAAAATCACATGTAACCAACAAATCTTATCTAAAACATTGAACACAGTTTCAAAAGCCGTTTCCACAAGAACAACTCTCCCTGTCCTGAAAGGGATCCTTCTAGAAGCAAAAGAAGATGGTACTCTTACTCTGACTGCATCTGATCTTGAGATAAGCATCCAGAAAACCATCTCTGTCAATGTAGAAGAACCGGGTTCTGCTGTTGTTGTTTCAAAATTATTCGGAGATATCATCCGAAAACTTCCTAATGAAGAAATTCTACTGGAACAGGCAGAAGACGGCAGCATTCTGATCCGCACCCATTCATCTGAATTCACGGTAGTAAGCCTGCCGGTAGATGAATTTCCGAAAATAGGAGATCAGGAAGAAGAGAGAGAGCATCTGATATTCGATGCTGAAATTTTCAAAGATATGGTGAAGCAGACATCCTTTGCAGCCAGCGTCGACGAATCAAAAGGAGTTCTCGTAGGTGTTCTTACTGAAATACATCCGCAAAGCGTTTCTATGGTGGCACTGGACGGATACCGTCTGGCTGTTTCTACAGAGAAGATGAACAGTGGGCAGGAAAATCACTTTATCATTTCTGCAAAAATTATAAATGAGATAAGCAAGATCATCGTAGAAGACGGCGATGCGGAAGAAGTGGAAATTTACCTTGGAAAAAAGAAAGCTACATTCCGGATCGATACGACGGAGATCGTGCTGCGCCTCATGGAAGGAGAATACATCAAGTATAGAGATATCATGCCGACTCAGAGTACGACGGATATCGTCATCGGAAGAGCGATTTTACAGGAGAGCATCGAGCGTGCTTCCCTTCTGGCAAGAGAAGGAAAGAATAATCTGATAAAAATGACCATAAAGAATAATCTTCTTACCATCACTTCACGGTCGGAAGAAGGTAACGTAAAAGAAGAGATCATTATGGAAAAAGAAGGAGAAGATCTGGAAATAGGATTCAATTCAAAATTTGTGATCGATGTATTGAAAGTGATAGATGATGATGAGATCTCCATGCACTTCCTGACAGGAACATCTCCTTGCATGGTAAAACCGGTCAGCGGCGATGCATATGAATATCTGATTCTGCCGGTACGGATCCCGACTATGTAAGATCATGTATATCAAAGAGATAACACTAAAAGATTTTCGTAATTATAAAGACCTTCATACATCCTTTCATCCAAGGGTTAATATTTTCCTGGGAAAAAATGCACAGGGAAAAACCAACCTGCTGGAAGGAATCTATTTGAATGCTATGGCAAGATCTTTTAAAACCACGCGAGATAAGGATCTCATACGCTTTGGCGAGGAATTTTGCAGGATCCATACAGTATCGAAAGCTTTCGATGAAGAAATGGAAACGGAGATCCTGATAACAAAAGAAGGAAAAAAGATCATCAAAATAGACGGAGTAAAAGCTTCAAAGACTTCTCAGCTCCTGGAAAGGATATACATCGTTATTTTTTCACCTGAAGATCTGAAAATCGTAAAGGATGAACCTGAAAAAAGAAGAAGATTCATCGACCGAGAGCTTTGTCAGATAAAGCCGGGATATTACAGCGATCTGAGCAGCTATAAAAAAGTGCTGAAACAGCGGAATATGTATTTAAAAGAACGGGAAATAGATACATCGGTACTGGATATCTGGGATTATGAACTGGCAAGATACGGCAGCAGGATCATTAGACGACGGGAAGAATTTATCAAGAAGATCAGCGAGATAAGCAGCGATATCCACCAGCGGATCTCCGGTGGACTGGAAAATCTTATAATACATTATGAGGCTAATGTTCCCTATTCGGGCTGGGAGACGACGGAAACGGAATTTTATAAGATACTGGAAAATTCCAGAGAAGACGATATCCGAAATAGAACGACAGGTCACGGACCTCACAAAGATGATTTAAAAATAGAGGCTGACGGTATAGATCTGAGAAAATTTGGGTCCCAGGGACAGCAGAGGACAGCTGCTCTTTCTTTAAAACTTTCGGAAATAAGGCTGATAGAAGCAGAGACAGGAGAGAAACCGATCCTTCTTTTAGACGATGTATTATCAGAACTGGATAATGAGAGACAGAGTTATCTGATCAGTTCCCTTGGAGAAAATCAAATGTTTATTACGACAGCCGATATTTCAGGGAAAGTGATCCGATCTATGCCGGAGGGAAAGGTATTTAAAATAGAAAAAGGAACTGTAGAAATAGAAATATAAAGTGAGGTTAAGTATATATAGCAGAAAAATTCTGCTTTTTGATGTAAAAATCGTCGATTTCGGCGATTTTTTAATGAGAGATGGGACTTCGAGTCCAAAATTCATAAAAACTTGTGTAAATAAAAAAATCGTGCTACAATAAAGGTTGCTAATGAAAGGAGAATTGGAGAATGGCGAAAGACGAAAAGCTCCAGCAGTATGGCGCGGAGCAGATACAGGTATTAGAAGGTCTTGAAGCTGTAAGAAAAAGACCCGGTATGTACATCGGAAGTACAGGTTCCAGGGGTCTTCACCATCTGGTGTATGAAGTGGTAGACAACAGTATCGATGAAGCTCTTGCTGGATTTTGCAGCACGATCCATGTAACGATACACAAAGATAATTCCATCACTGTAGAAGATGACGGAAGAGGTATGCCGGTAGATAAACATCCGAAGCTGGGCATACCGGCAGTAGAGGTGATCCATACCGTTTTGCATGCCGGAGGTAAATTCGGTGGCGGAGGATATAAAGTATCCGGAGGACTTCACGGGGTAGGTGCATCGGTCGTAAATGCCCTTTCCACTCACATGGAGGTTGAAGTAAAAAGAAACGGTAAAATATATAAACAGGAATACGAAAAAGGGAAGACCGTTACTCCGCTGACGGAGATAGGGACTTCGAAACATACGGGATCTAAGAGCACGTTCTGGCCTGATCCTGAAATTTTTGATGAAACGGAATATGATTTTGAGACACTGGAACGTCGTCTGCGTGAAATGGCATTCCTTAACAAAGGAATCAGGATCACACTGACAGACGAACGGGAAGGAAAAGAAAAAAACGAAGAATTCCATTACGAAGGAGGTCTTCGTGAATTTGTACTGCATCTGAATAAAAATAAAGAAGCACTTCACGATAATGTGATTTATTTTGAAGTGATGGATAAGGACAAGGAAGTTGAAGTAGCGATGCAGTATACGGATCGCTACAATGAAATGCTTCTCTCTTATGCAAACAATATCAACACGACAGAAGGCGGTTTCCACATGGTGGGATTCAAGACGGCTCTGACTCGTGTATTCAATGACTATGCTAAGAGAAATAAATTCCTCAAAGGAGATGACAGTTTGTCAGGTGAGGATATTCGTGAAGGACTGACAGCTATCGTTTCTGTCAAGCTGACAGAGCCGCAGTTTGAGGGACAGACAAAGACAAAGCTTGGAAACAGTGAAATGAGAGGCTTTGTTGAAAGTGCCACATCTGAAAATGTACTGGCATTCCTGGAGGAAAATCCAACGCAGGCCAAGATCATTTTAGACAAGTGCATGCGTGCGGCAAGAGCCAGAGAAGCAGCCAGAAAAGCCAGAGAACTGACGAGAAGAAAGAGCGTTTTAGATGGTGTTTCCATGCCTGGTAAACTGGCAGACTGCTCGGAAAAAGATCCGAGTCTTTCGGAAATATTCCTGGTCGAAGGTGACTCCGCCGGAGGCAGCGCCAAGCAGGGTCGTGACCGTTTGCGTCAGGCAGTCCTTCCGCTTAGAGGAAAGATCCTGAACGTTGAAAAAGCAAGGCTCGATCGTATCTTAAATTCGGATGAGATAAAGAATATGATAACAGCGTTCGGCTGCAATATAGGAGCTGACTTTGACGAGTCCAAGCTGCGGTATCACAAGATCATTATCATGACCGATGCCGATGTGGACGGGGCACATATCCGGACACTTCTGCTGACATTCTTCTATCGTTATATGACACCGCTCATTGAGAAGGGGTATGTTTATGCTGCACAGCCGCCGCTTTTCCAGGTAAAGAAAGGCAAGGAAGTGTACTATACGTATTCTGATAAAGAGCAGGAAAAGCTGATGAAGGAACTGGCGGACAAGCCTGGTAAAGCTGATATACAGCGGTATAAAGGTCTGGGTGAAATGGACTTCCATCAGCTGTGGGAGACAACTATGGATTATAACAGCAGAACGCTGGTACAGATCACACTGGATGATGCGACAGCAGCCGATGAGATCTTTACGACACTGATGGGAGACAAGGTGCAGCCGAGAAGAAAATTCATTGAAGAAAACGCTGCGCTGGCAACACTGGATGTATAGATGGGAGGAGTTTGAATAGATGAGTAACCTGATTGAAGATCAGAAAATGATACAGCATGAGATCCATGACGAAATGAAGAACTCCTATATCGATTACGCCATGAGTGTAATCGTCGGAAGAGCGCTTCCTGACGTTCGGGACGGACTCAAGCCGGTACACAGAAGAATCCTTTACGGAATGAGCGGTCTCGGCGTTACGCCGGACAAGCCGTTCAAGAAATCGGCGCGTATCGTCGGTGAAGTAATGGGTAAATATCACCCTCATGGTGACAGCTCCATTTACGATGCCATGGTACGTCTGGCACAGGATTTCTCAACGCGTTACATGCTGGTAGACGGCCACGGAAACTTTGGTTCAGTGGACGGCGACGGCGCTGCTGCAATGCGTTATACAGAAGCGAGAATGTCTCCGTTCTCACTGGAGATGATCCGCGATATAGATAAAGATACCGTAGATTTTATGCCGAACTTCGATGAAGAAGAAAAGGAACCCGTCGTTCTTCCGGCAAGGTTCCCTAATCTTTTAGTAAACGGCAGTAACGGTATTGCAGTCGGAATGGCTACATCCATTCCGCCGCACAACTTAGGGGAAGTCATCGATGCTACAGTCAAGATGATAGATGATGAAGACTGCACGGTAGACGACCTGATCGATATCGTTCAGGGACCGGACTTCCCTACCGGTGCACAGATCCTTGGCAAAAAGGGAGCGAGAGAAGCTTACCGCACAGGTCAGGGCAAGGTTTTAGTGCGTGCAGTCGCTAATATTGAAGAAACAGAACGTGGCAAATCTCAGATCATTATCACTGAGATCCCATTCCAGGTCAATAAGGCCAGACTCCTGGAAAAGATCGGCGAGCTGGTCAAGGACAAGAGAATAGAAGGCATCAGTGCTATTCGTGATGAATCCAACCGTAACGGCATGCGTATCGTCATCGAGCTGAAACGTGACGCCAACCCTCGGATCACGCTGAATCGCCTTTACAAGCATACACAGCTGCAGGAAAATTACAGCATGATCATGATCGCGCTTGTAGACGGGAAGCCTAGACTCCTGAATCTCTATCAGATCCTTGAAGAATATCTGAAACATCAGAAGGAAGTCGTTACAAGAAGAACGATTTTCGATCTGAAAAAGGCAGAAGCAAGAGCCCATATTTTAGAGGGATTGCGGATCGCTCTGGATAACATCGACGAGATCATCAAGATCATCCGTTCCAGCTATAATGATGCAAAGGGAAAGCTGATGGATCGCTTCGGTCTTTCGGAGATACAGGCACAGGCTATTTTAGATATGCGTCTTGCCAGACTGCAGGGTTTGGAACGCGAAAAAATAGAAAGTGAATATGAAGAACTTTGCAAGAGGATCGCTTACTATAAGGAACTGCTGGCTGATGAAAAGAAGCTTATGGGAGTTGTAAAGGACGAGCTTCTGGAAATCAAGGAAAAATGGGGCGACGAAAGAAGAACCAAGATCACGGCAGCAGCAGATGAGATGGATGACGAAGACCTGATCGAAGAAAAACAGGTTGCTATCACCCTCACCCATCTGGGTTATCTGAAGCGTGTCTCTGCTGATACGTATAAGACACAGAAGCGTGGTGGAAAGGGAATCACAGGATTGACGACGCGTGAAAACGACTTTGTGACCAACCTGATCATGACATCTACCCACGACAATCTGATGTTCTTTACTAATACAGGAAAAGCACATAAGATAAAAGCTTATGAAATACCGGAAGCGACCAGAACAGCCAAGGGAACTCCTGCTATCAACTTCCTGAACCTGATGCAGCGTGAGAGGATAACAACCGTTATCCCGTTCAAGGAATTCCGGGATGATAAATATCTGATCGCAGTGACGAAGAACGGTACTATCAAGAAAACGGCTATATCCCAGTTTGATACAAATAGAAAGACCGGTCTGATCGCTATCAACTTAAAGGACGGAGACGAACTGGTTGCTATCAAACAGACGACCGGAAACGATAAAGTCATCATTATTACTAAGAATGGCAAGTGTATCAGCTTCTCCGAAGACGATGTACGTCCGATGGGAAGGATCGCCGGAGGCGTGAGAGCCATTAAACTGGAGGATGACGATGAAGTAGTATCAATGGAACTGGTACAGCCGGATGAAGAATTGCTGGTAGTAACTACAAATGGTTATGGCAAGCGGACTCCGGTCAAGGAATACAAGGTACAGGCAAGAGGCGGCAAGGGACTTCTTACTTACGACAAGAGCAAGTTCAAGAAGACAGGTCCTCTTGTAGGAGCTATCGTTGTCGATGATGATGATGAAGTTCTGCTGATCAATTCAGAAGGCACTATCATCCGCATCAAAGCAAGCGAAGTTTCCAAGCTGGGAAGAGCAACCCAGGGAGTAAAGATCATGCGGACTGATGAAGATACCAACATCATTTCCATCGCTAAAGTGATCAACGAAGAGGAACATGCAGAAGATGCGAAAAAAGCCTTAGAAAAAAAGGCAAAAGAAAAAGCAAAAAAAGAAGATGATGGATCCGAACAGACGACTTTGGATCTCTAAAAAATAACAAAAAGAGGAAGAAAGCATGAAACGAGTTTTTTCGGGCGTACAGCCTACAGGCAACATCCATATAGGAAATTATTTGGGAGCACTCAGACAGTTCGTAGAACTGCAGGAAGAAAATGAATGTATCTACTGCATTGTAGATCTCCATTCCATCACGGTACCGCAGGATCCTAAAGAACTGCGCAAGCATATTCTAGATGTGGCGGCTCTTTATCTGGCCATAGGTATCGATCCTAAGAAATCTATCGTGTTCGTGCAGTCGGATGTAAGCGGCCATGCGGAACTTTCCTGGATTCTTACATGTAATTCTTATACTGGAGAACTTTCCAGAATGACGCAGTTCAAGGATAAGAGCAAGGGTAAGGAATCTGCACCGACAGGATTATTCACTTATCCGATCCTTATGGCAGCAGATATTCTGCTCTATGATACAGATATTGTTCCGGTAGGAAATGATCAGAAGCAGCATATTGAGATCTGTCGTGATATAGCAATGCGTGTCAATAACAAGTACAAGGATACCTTTGTGATCCCGGATGGAAGGTTTTTAAAATCGGGAGCACGCATCATGTCGCTTGATGATCCAACTTCCAAGATGAGCAAGAGCGCAGAAAATATTTACAGCCGTATTTCTCTGCTGGATGAGGACAGCAAGATCAAGAAATCCATCATGCGTGCGACTACGGACTCTGACGGCGAGATTCGCTTTGATACGGAAAACAAGCCGGGTGTCAGCAATCTGCTGAGCATTTACAGTGCATTCTCCGGTGAATCCATCGATGATATCGTAGCGAAATACGCTGGCTGCGGTTATGGAGATTTCAAAAAAGATCTGGTTGGAATCACGCAGGAAGCTGTTGCTCCCATCAAACAGAATTTCAATGAGATCCGTGAATCGGACGAACTGAAAGCCATTCTGCGTGACGGTGCAGAAAAGGCGAATACTATAGCAGAAAAGACCATGAAGAGAGTAAAGGATCATTTCGGACTGGGATTTTAGGACAAATTTAGAATATAAGCGGCATTTGAATTCCGGATGGGTTTCAGATGTCGCTTTTGAAATAGTAGGAGATACTATGAAAAAATTGCTGGTAATTGGCAGAGAAGGAAGACTTATAAAATATGCTCCGGAGCCGGATAGGCTCAAAGAGTATGATATTGTCTATGCTCCGGTGGGAGCACGGGATGAGGAACTTCTCACAAAAGGAAAGGACGCTGACTTTATTCTGGTGGATGCTATCGGGAGCATATCGGGAAACGTGATCCGGCAAATGGCAAATTTGAAGCTGATCCATTCAGAAGGTGTCGGTTATCAAGGTGTAGATCTTGATGCTGCAAAGGAATGCGGTGTTTACGTATGTAACTGTAAAGGAATGAACGCTTCCGCAGTGGCGGAGCAGGCGGTGCTCCTGATGCTGGGTGTTCTGCGGGACGTCTGCGGCGGAGACCGGAGCGTCCGGGCGGGAAGACAGATCGAAACCAAGGAGCAATATATGATCGAGGGAAATCTCACAGAGCTTTCAGAGTGCACGGTGGGTCTCATCGGCTTTGGTGATATTGCAAAAGCAACGGCAAGTCTCCTGCGTGCTTTTGGTGCAAAGGTGGTCTATACAAAGAAGTCCCCTGCTCCGCCGGATGTAGAAACACGTTATGGAGTATCGTTTTTGCCGCAGGAGGACCTTTTAGCAGTCAGCGATATCGTCAGTCTGCACGCACCCGTCAACGATGAAACTCGCTATATGGTGGACGCTTCGTTTTTGGAAAAGATGAAAGATACGGCGTATCTCATCAATACTTCCCGCGGAGAACTGGTGGACAGCAAAGCGCTGATTGCTGCTCTGGAATCAGGGAGCATCGCAGGAGCAGGACTGGATACCATCGACGGCGAGCCGGTCAAATCCGACAATCCCCTTCTGCAGACTTCAGAAGAAGCAGGCAGAAAACTGCTTTTCAGCTGCCACATCGGGGGCATCACCCGCGCCTCCTTCAGCCGCGGATACGCTATGATCCTGGAAGCTATAGAAAAAGTCAGCCGCGGCGAAATACCGGATAATATTGTGGGGTAAAGATGTCATTTGTTATCTGCATTCCCCAATGGTCTTGTAGTGAAGAAACATGGTAACATCCGGCTTAATGGAATCTCTGACTATGTTACTGATTGAAAATCAAGGGGGATTGGGGTATAATAAAAAGCGAGCTTATAAATGAGAATATTCGCAATTTTTTTGATCAGGAGTTGACAATATGGATGTATCCTCTGTAAAATCGACAGACAGACAGACAGACAGACAGACAGACAGACAGACAGACAGACAGACAGACCTAAATAACGTCTTTTTTTGTCATACTTCAATATATAAGATTTTAAACGTATTTTCTTCGTTTTAAAACGGGGGATACGTTTTTTTGTTTAGGAAAATTTTTATAAAAGTGAGAGGGAATGCTTATGAAAACAAAAAGGAAAATTATAGGTATTTTGATGGTATTATGTGTTGCATTGATCTTTGTACCGACAACAGCGTTGGCAGAAGAAAATGGGCAAAGCAGCAAGACTGTTATCACATCAGTAGCAGAGCTTCAACAGTTTGCACAGGACGTTAATTCTGGGAAGTATGATAATAAAACAGATGCTATTGTAATGCTGAATGCAGATCTGGATCTCAGCGGAGTCAGCTGGACACCGATCGGAGCTGCTGATACGAATGGAAATGTGGAACATTGTTTCAGCGGCAAATTCTACGGAAACGGTCATACGATTTCCAATCTGGATTTTTCCAGTGTGTATGGCAGTGGGCTAATCGGAGGTTTCTTTGGATATATTGAAAATGCTGAAATTTCCGGTTTAAATATCAAAGGGAAAATCGATATAAATTCAACTAAAGATTACACTTATTTTGGCACGATAGCAGGATGTGCAGAGAAAAGTAACTTTTCTGATTGTGTATCAGACGTATCTTTTACGAACAATGATAACTATGTATATGGTTCTCTGGGAATGATCGGATATGCTGAGAATACGAAAATAAGATACTGTGAAAACAAGGGGAATCTTAATATAACAGGAGATATGGGAAGCCTCTATGCCGGTGGAATTGCGGGATTTTTAGCTCAATCAGAAGTAAGTTACTGTAAAAATACTGGTGATATGATCCTTTCTGCATCGCATGGTGGTAGTATTGTCGGACAGGCAGGTGAAAATTCTAAAGTTATTAACTGTTACGCGACAGGAAAACTGACTCCAATTGGAAAAGGAATCAGCGATATTGGAGGAATTGCAGGAACCATGAGCAAGGGTGCGATCATTAGCCACTGCTATTTCGCAGGAGATATTGATTTATCACAATACACAGCGCTTCTTCCGTATGGAAGATTTGGCGGCATTGTCGGTAAGCTTGATGCTGATTCTGTCACATTCGAAAACAACTACTTTGCAGAAAAAGAAAATGTTACATCCGGTGGGAAGGGCGTAGCTGCAGGCACAGCGAAAACGTTAGACTATATGAAAACCGAAGAGTTCTATAAAGAAATCAAAGGAAACGGCGGTGATTACATCTATAATCCTGGCGGCACTCCGGTTTTTCCTGCATTGAAGTACAGCGTGTCCTTTGCAGTAACCCCAGAGGAGGCATCGAACGTCATCATCGAGGTTAATGGACAGAAAGTAGTAAATGGCTCTATGGATCTGGCATCAGGTACGTATACTGTAAAGGCAACTGCGGACAATTGTGAAGTTTTGACAAAAGAGATTACCATAAGTGCCGACACTGCAACGCATATGCAGATCCTGGCTCTCAGCACTAAACAGACTGATGCGGTAACTCCGGCTGGAAAGACAGATCAGAGTAAGAATAACACAAGTGCTCGGACAGGAGATTCTATGAATATAGGGTTATGGATCGCATTACTGCTGATCAGTGGTGGATTGGCAGCCGGAACAGCGATTGTCAGCAGAAAGAAAAAATACAGCACAAAATAAAAAAGAATAAAGTGTAATCAGCATATATTGCAAAATCTTCGTTTACACGGAAAAATATGAAGAATCGGGAGTTTTCAGAGATTTCGGGGCGACAGCAATTTGCAAAATCTTTATTTGACAGATTTTCTGACCAAAAACGAGAATCTCGCCGAATCATATGAAGCAATTCAAGATTCATTTCCTTATATGAACATTTTTTTCGATCATATAGGGAATGAGTTTTAAACAAACCAACTGTAACTTCAGAAAAATGATCAGCATTCTCGATAAGCACCAAAAAATTTGCATTTCGAAGATTTTGGTAGAATCCGGAGAATCAAATCATTAAAGTTTTCTTTGTTAGACGGCAATTTTTGCCGAAACGAAGATTTTGCAAATTGTTAGAGATTTTACGTAACCATAAACCAGCCGCAGGAAATCTCTTGAGAACCATATCCAGAAGGGAAGAAGCTGCAGGAAGCATCAACACCCTTTTAAAAGAAGAAAAATCTCAAAAGACATAAGGAAAATATTTACATCCAGACTTAAATATGATAGTATTAGAGTAAAGGAGGTAAATAATGGAAAATAAGAGATTTTTAGAACCGTTCCTGCTGGTGGAGCTGGAAATCATACTGCGTAAGAAAGAACAGGTCTTGCAAGAATTGAACGGACAACTTAGGGGGATGCGAGGTGGCTCGCTCCATGTAAAGCATAGAAATGGAAGAGTGTATTACTGCGAGTATGCGGGTGGCAAAGAAATTGGAATCAGTAAAGAGGAGGATAAGATTTACCGACTGGCGCGAAAAGAATATCTTCAGAAAGCGATCCGCCGGATTTCGGAAGAGTGCGTGATCCTGAAAACTATGATCCAGAAGGCGCAGAAGCATAGTAGTGGAGAAAAAGAAGCCGAATTTCTACATAAAATGACGGAACTGGATTGTAGAAAAGTTTGCTGGTCGGAAGAAAAATATAACTGGGCAACGACAGACTATCCTAAGAACACCTTATATCCGGAAAACTTAAAATATGCCACAAAGGCAGGAAGAAAGATGCGTTCCAAGTCAGAGCGGACGATTGGAAACAGGCTGGAGGATCGAGGGATCGTGTACTGGTACGATTCTGTTTTAGATCTTGACGGCGGGGTCTGCTCTCCGGATTTCTGGATCCGCAAGGATTCAGGGCTGTTTGTTATCTGGGAGCATCTTGGTCTTTTAGGTGATCCGGTATATGACAAACAAAACGAACGAAAAATAGAGATCTATCATGGCATGGGATTTCGGGAGCATACTAATCTGATCTTGACGACTGAGGAAGACATTGAAAATCCGGGAGTGCTGGACGGGATCATCGAAAGATTTCTGTTATCTTAAAGACTGCCTGTCCCCACTGACCTGCCGGCAACGCTGCTTCGAGAAACAAAAGAGACCGTTCACAGGTCGGTTCTGCCGATCTGCCACGGTCTCCCTTGTCATATGGAAATATGGAACGGACTTTTTCGTACGCCGGACGGATTCCGGCATTTATGATGTTACGGATTTACTGAACATGCAGAGCTCGTTCGCGCAGTTCCAGTTCTTCCGGATCAGTTGTTTCATCCAGCACGATGTTGTGCGGACGTTTCTTCTTGGTGTCTGGTTCTACGCAGACAAATGTGATAAACCCCTCTACGTTCTGACCGCCCGCGATCTCACACATGGCTTTAACGTGGATCATCATGCTCGTGGTTCCTGTCTTAACGATCCGTCCGTAGATAGTCAGGATATCGCCCTTTTCAACAGGCCTTTTGAACGTGAATCCGTGAACGTTGACACACAGAACATCCTGTGGTCTGCCGTGTTCTGCAGCGGCAGTTACGAAACCGGCCTCCACCAGCCATTCAGCTGTTCTGCCGGCAAACAGTGTGCCGTGATGGTTCAGATCTTCAGACTTTACCAGGTGAGAAATTTTAAAAACCTTCATAGCATACTCCCCTTTTTTTAGTTTGTTATCTTTCATATACCCCTTTTGGGATGAACCCAGTATATTCGTTTTTTTATAAAAAAGATATAGAGAATCGGTACTAAGTTGAAGAATATAGGAAATAAAAAGCTCTCAAACTATAGTTTGAGAGCTTTGCAGTTGCAAGTAGTCTAGCTGTTACAAATGTTGCAAGGTCGGTTGCCGACCTATTTACAGGTTGGTGCAGCTTTTTTCTCTGCCTTTCTCTGCTTGATGATTTCGCGACGTTCTTCCGCTTCTTTCCAGAGCTTTTTTTCAAGTTCGGTTTCAGGAACGTATTTTCTTCCGATTGCCTGAGGGCGTCCGTTTTTACCCATGCAGACCATTGTGAAGTTGGCGGACAGTGCCTTTTCCGGACCGCTGTGAGATTCCAGATCTTCGGATTCTACGCGCACCAGGACTTCCATCGAAGTGCGGCCTACGTATACAAGAGAGGCAGTGCATGTAACCAGTGCTCCGACGAAGATCGGCAGGTGGAACAGCAGCTCATCCACACGTGCGGTCACGCAGTTTCCCTTACTGAATTTCATAGCGACAGCTGCTGCTGCCATGTCCATAAATTTCATGATCTCGCCACCGTGTACATTTCCCGCCACGTTTGCCTGATGAGGCAGCATGACCTGACTCATTACGATTTTGTGTTGTACTTCCATGTTGTTTTCCTCCATTGTAGTTACAGTGATGCCGGACGAAGTCCGGCGTGGTTTACAGTATTATATTTAAAAATCAGGATCCGTCGATCCCCAGCCGGTGATATCTACCGTTCTTGTTGACAGCGTGATATCAAGATCTTTGGCATAATCAAAATAAAGATCCACCTGATCCATGGTCAGCATGTCGGATGTCATGAGGCCAGTCTGATGCATGTGCCCTTCCAGCATCAGTTTGGAGAACAGGAAACCACCCTGTCCTGTCAGATACATCTCAGCTGTGATGCCCGATTTGGCGAAAGATTCCGCAAGTCCCGGAGCATTTACCAGCGTAATGACTTCGATATCTCTTCCGTCTTTTTTTCCGATGGCACTGACTTCCATGTAGCCATCGTCCGAGATAAGGCCTTCGTTCAGGATCTGCCGGATCTCATCCTCCGTTTTAGGTGCAGGCGGCAGATGGCGGAGCACCAGGTCATAAGGGATGATTTCCTGTCCGTTAAATTTTTCAGGTTCACGAGAAAGCAGTCCTGCCTGATAAAGAGGTCTCGCAAAGTTCATTCCAGTACCGCCGTATTTGAATACAACGTTCTTTACACCTTTAAAGAATTCATCCGGATGGAGGCTGTAATATACCGGTTCGTCGTGGGAATGTTCATAAAAAGCAATGTCCAGCGGACTATTATCCCAGGATTTCCCGCACTCACGGTATACCGGGACAGTGTAAGGTTCCCGGCGGATCAGCCTGCCGTCGATGTAGGCATAAGAAAGCTCCGACATATCTTCAAGAGCTACCTCCGGCGACCACCAGAAGGGTTGGAATCTTTTCGCTTCTATCCCTTCCCAGACCAGATTGCGTATGCTTTCGCATGTATCCAGATAGCGCATGGCATCCCGCGTTGCCGCACAGATGAGTCCCGGGGCAGAGCCGGTTCCTATAAGTGCCAGCAGTCCTGCTTTTTCGAATTTCGGACCATATACGTCAAACTGATAATGGATGCTGTCCACCCATTCTTTTGCAAATGCTGTGGAGGCGGCATAGTCCTGATAGTGAGCGCCTACTTCCAGTGCGGCATCCATGACATTTGGTGTGAATGAAAGCGGCAGGGCATTGACTAGAAGGAAAACGCCTCTGGCAGCACTAACGATGGAATCTTTGTCTCGTGCATCTACAAGAACAGGTTCTCCTTTTTTAAGCTTTTTAACTTGTTTCAGAGCATTATGATCCGCGTCTGCGCAGATGATTTTTTCAACGTATGGTTCTTTATCAAAGCATCTGGCAGCTGCAAAACCCTGCGCCCCAAGACCAAGGACCATGACTGTTTTTTTCTTCATACTATTCATGATCGGCCCCCTGTTCGTTAGCCTGCAGCTTTCGAACGCCGTCAACGATGATTTTTTCCACGATATCAGGGAGTGCTTTCTCTTCTTTTCTGGAAAGCCCTTCCGTCGGGATCGGTTTATGAACGATCATTTCGATATTGGCACTTGTCAGATGGCCTGGTTCTTCAAACATTTTATAGCTTCCGTTCAATGATACGGGGATGATCGGTACACCGGGTTTGGTTGCAAGTTTCAGCGCACCTTTCTGGAACTCTCCGGGATCGGGTCCTTTACTGCGGGTTCCTTCCGGGAATATAGCCAGGGAAAACCCTTCCTTGATGTATTCGATCCCACGGTTGATGGCTTCCAGCGATGCGCGCGGATCATCTCTTTCGATGAATACGCTGCGGATCCGTGCGATCCATTTGCCGTAGAGAGGTATCTCACCTAGTTCTTTTTTTGCTACAAAGGCAAACTGGAACTTCTGAAAAGCCTTGAAATAAGAAAAGATATCCGCATAGCCCTGATGGTTTCCCACGAAGACTACCGGTCCGTGATCCGGCAGGTTTTCTTCGCCGTAAACGGTGACGGTACTTCCGAAAATGTCCATCACATGGTTTCCCCAGGTGGTTGTAGATTTCAGGATCCATTTTCGTTCTTCTTCGTAATTTCCGGCGGCTCTTGCGGCTTCGATGTGTTTTTTGTCAGGCTGCAGATGTCTCAGACAGCTGAGCATTTTTATAGCGCCTGGAATGTTTGCAATAATATTCATGTTTTTATCTCCTTGCGGCAGTGCCGTTTTTTTGCATTTTATGATATGTACTTTGATTTCACAATCGCGTCCATTATACCATGACACAGCTGCTGCGTACAGTTGCAACGCAGCCCTTTTGTAAAAAATGGGTGCTATTCTGTTCGGAATAGGATATAATCAGAGTATATCCTATAAGAGTATATCCTATATATGTGTGGAGGAAAAGAAAATGGTTCTTTTAACTTTAAATTATGTGCCGGGTAGAGAGATCGACGCTCTGGGCATGGTAAAGGGAAACGTAGTGCAGTCCAAGAACATCGGCAAGGATCTGCTGGCTGGATTTAAAAACATCGCCGGCGGAGAAATCAAAAGCTATACGGAAATGCTGGCAGAAGCTCGTCACATCGCCACTATGCGAATGATCAATGAAGCGGAAGCCATGGGAGCAGATGCTGTTATCAGCATGCGATTCGCATCTTCTTCTGTTATGGACGGAACAGCTGAGATCATCGCCTATGGAACAGCGGTAAGATTCCGGTAGCTCGCGCTGCTGATGAGGCATAGTATGAAAACGGGAAAAACAAAAATACAATGGATAGCAGGAGCTGCCGCAGCAGGCGGCTTCTGTTTTCTGCTGTTTCTGGTTTTAAGCGGCAAAGGAGGCTGCCTGGATGATCCGATAAGACATTTTTTTTACGGACTGCGCAGCGATGCGCTGACACCGCTTGCCATTGGGATCACTGATCTGAGCAACACGAAATTTATCATAGCACTGTGCCTGATTCTATTGATCCTGCCGCAAACCAGGAATATATATGGGATCCCGGTTTCCATGGGAGCGATATTTGTCACGATCTTGAACAAGACCATGAAACATATCATCCAAAGGCTGCGACCGGAGGATATAGAGCATCTGGTTCAGGAAGGTGGATATTCCTTTCCAAGCGGTCATTCCATCACCAGCATGTTTGTATACGGCATGCTGCTGTATTTGATCTGGATACACGTGAAAGACCGGCGGCTCAGAAATATATTGTCGGTCCTTGTGGTGATCCCGCTAGTGCTGGTGGGACCGAGCCGGATCTACCTGGGCGTCCATTACCCTACCGACGTGCTGGCGGGCTGGTGCCTGGGATTCGCAGTATTGATGGCAGCCATTGGAGTGGTGCAGCGGATCACAGCCGGACGCGAGAAAAAATCTTTGCAGAAAACTTTGCAGAAAAACAATAGAAAAGAGGGAAATAAATGAAACCAACAGAACAACCAACGCTGATCATCATGGCGGCCGGAATGGGTTCCCGTTACGGCGGTCTGAAACAGGTGGACAAAATAACCGACGCCGGAGAGATCATCCTTGATTTCTCGCTGTACGACGCCATGATGGCTGGATTCAACCGGGCGATATTCGTTATCAAGGAAGAGAACCGGGAGATTTTCCGGGAAATGGTGGATGAACGTGCAGGCAGATTCATGGAGATCGAATATGCCTATCAGAAACTGGAGGATATCCCGGAGGGTTTTGCAGTACCGGAAGAACGGCAGAAACCATGGGGGACGGCACATGCGGTGCTGGCATGCAGAGAGCTGATCAACGGTCCGTTTGTTGTGATCAACGCCGACGATTACTATGGGCCGGACGCCTTCGTGCAGATCTACGATTATCTGACGACCCACAAGGATGACGATGTATACGAATACTGCATGGTGGGTTATCAGCTGAAAAACACCGTTACCGAAAACGGTCACGTGGCGCGCGGCGTCTGTGAGCTTGATGACAAAGGATTCCTGAAAAAAGTCACCGAGCGGACGAAGATCATGCACCACGAAGATGGCATCGCCTATACGGAAGACGACGGTGAAAGCTGGACGCAGCTGCCGGAGGATACCATCGTGTCCATGAATTTCTGGGGATTTTCCAAGAGCATGATGGAGGAACTGCAAAGCGGCCTGCCGGCGTTCCTAAAGCAGGCACTGGCGGAAAATCCACTTAAGGGCGAGTATTTCCTGCCGGGTGTTGCAGACCGGCTGGTGCAGGAAGGCAAAGCAAGAGTGAAAGTGCTGACGTCCCATGATAAATGGTATGGCGTGACGTATAAGGAAGATAAGGAAGACGTAAGGAATGCGCTCCAGGCCATGAAGGATAAAGGAGAACACTATCCGGAAAAGCTGTGGAAGTAAGAAAAAAATACGAGAAATATAAAATGACCGTCCTTCGATCTGCAGTCGAGGCGGTCATTTTTTATACAGTTTTAGTACAGCTTGGTATCTACTACCTTAGGCTGGTAGCCTTTTTCTTCCAGAGCCTTGAGGATCTGCTGCTTATGGTTAGTGCCGTAGGATTCCATGGTGATCCGCAGTTCCACAGATGCATTTCGGTTGATAGAAACAAACTGATTATGTTCCAGCTTGATGACGTTACCGTTTTGATCGGCGATGGCAGCCGCTACTTTCACAAGTTCTCCGGCCTTGTCCGGCAGCAGTACCGATACGGTGAAGATGCGATCCTGCTGGATCAGACCGTGCTGCACGACGGAGGACATGGTGATCACATCCATGTTGCCGCCGCTTAGTACGAGGACGGCTTTTTTCCCTTTCAGATCCAGCTGATCCAGGGCGGCGACCGGAAGAAGTCCGGAGTTTTCCACGATCATTTTGTGGTTTTCTACCATATTTAGAAACGCCCCGATAAGACGGGAATCATCCACTGTGAGCATCTGTGCGATGTTTTCTTTGCAGTATGGGAAGATTTTCGTGCCAACTCGTTTTACGGCCGTACCGTCGGCGATGGTGTTGGCAGACGGAAGCGTCACCGGGCCATCGTTTTTCAGAGCTTCTGTCATGCTGGCAGCATTCTTAGGTTCTACACCGATGACCTTGATTTTCGGATTGAGCATTTTCGCCAGAGTAGAGACGCCGGTCACCAGACCGCCACCACCGACCGGCACCAGGATGTAATCGACAGTAGGAAGTTCCTGGACGATTTCCATAGCAATGGTCCCCTGCCCTGTCGCTACGTCAAGATCGTCGAAGGGATGGATGAATGTGAGGTGACGTTCATCGGCAAGTTTCATAGCATATTCATAGGCGTCATCGTATACATCACCGTAGAGTATGACCTCTGCACCGTAGCCTTTCGTGCGGTTCACCTTGATCAGCGGTGTTCCGGTCGGCATGACGATGGTCGCCTTGCATCCGAATTTTTTCGCAGCATATGCTACGCCCTGCGCGTGGTTTCCGGCAGATGCAGTAATAAGTCCGTGAGAGCGCTGCTCCTCGTTTAATGTGGCGATCTTGTAAAAGGCGCCGCGAACCTTGTAAGCGCCGGTATACTGTAAGTTTTCCGGTTTCAGATAGATTTTGCCGCCGGTCATATTGCTCAGTGTTTCACTGTATTCCAGCTTGGTGGGCAGCGTCACTTTTTTGACTAGTTCCGCCGCCTCTTCGAATTTATTTAAAGTAAGTTTTTCTGTCATGTTCTGTCCCCTTTTTTATATTTTTTGCTATTTTAATTTATCCAGTACAGCATTTCGATTTTTACTGATGGTGCCGTAGTAGCTGGTCATGCGGGCTGCCACTTTGTCGTCCCAGGTAGAGCTGGCTGCGTAACGTTTGTTCACGTCAGAAATGGTTTTACCGCAGTACAAAGAGCCACCCGGCCGCAGATAATTCTGCGCCAGAGCTTTAGACACCACGTTGATGCATTCAGCCTTTGACGAAAATCCGCTGCTGCCGAATCCGAACATGTTGTTAGGCTTGAAGCATATGGTCCCATCGGCACTTTCCAGTGATGCGATGGCTACGACAAACAGGCAGTTGACGCCATAGTCTTTCTCGGCTTTGACAAAAGAACTCTCAAGCCCCTTGAGGTTTCCCTTTGTGATCAGCTTCAGTTCCGCCTCCGTCACGCCGCTTGGCTTGCTCACATCCATGCTGCGCACCTGAGCATTGCTGTACGCCGGGATGGTCTCATCGGCAAGGACACGGTCTGCTGCTGAGGTCCGCAGAGCGTTGGCAAGATCGATGTCGGTGGCCTCGCTGGACTTTTCCTGAAGGATCGCCTCATCCGCCTTTGCAGCGGCATGATCCACTTTGTCTACTAAAAAATACAGACCTAATGCAAAGAGCACTGCGGAGAGTATGATAGCAGCGGACGCCAGCAAGGCCGCGCTTTTAGAGAATCTCTTCGGCGGGCCGCTTTGCAGCAGTACATTGCCGTCTGCAGTGCAGTACTTCACGCCGGCGGTATTTGTATTCTGTTTTATCTTCTTTTTCATAAGAATCACTCGCTTTTCTAAAATCTGATTCTATTATACTCTATTTGTTGGGGAATTGCACTTTGTTCTTTAAGGCAGCCGTATGCTCAGATCCTTCAGGATCTTTCTGGAAAGTTCCAGGCGAACTGTTTTCTCGGGATTTACGATCTGGCAGATGGACAGGTTGCCCGCAAGGCTTAAAAGCATGCCGCATGCAGCGGTATCCATTTCTGTTTCCTGCTGTAAAAAACGGAGCATCGCATGGCTGGCATCGCGACTGGCTTTGTCCAGATCGGCTGCGCTCTGGATCGTGCAGAACATGTCACTGGAAAGCAGGCAGGGCGTTGGAAGGACGGTATCCTGCAGTACAGTGACTTTGACTGTGACTGCACCTGCAGCCTCCATTCCGCAGATGAGAACCTCGCCATCCCCCATAACAGCATGAAGATCCCCCATGGAGAGCAGTGCTCCCGGCACAAAAACCGGCAGGTACAGCGTAGTGTCTTCTGAAATTTTTGTACAGTCCATATTGCCGCCGTGATCTCCGGGAATATGTGTGGAAATGGAGCTTGACTCTGGGGAAGTTCCGATCACGCCGATCATGGGCTGCAGTGGAAGCTGAAGTGTTTCGTTGAACGGAACCATGCCATCCTCAATAGAAAACTGGCGCACACATTCCTCCGTCAGCAGATCTCCGAATGTTCCGGCACCGGGAAGCGCCTGCATGATCCCTGTGGGATTCAGGGAGATCTTCAGGATCTCCACTTTTAGAACATCTCCGGGGCAGGCTTCTTCAATGTATAACGGACCAGTTGCCGGATTAGATAAAGTGTTTTCTGGATCCAGCAGCGTTCCGTTTGCCATCAGACGATCATCATAGCAGTCCCGCGTTTCAAAAAGAACCGTATCACCGCTTTTACAAAATGCGGCAGGACGATTGTCCGGACCCAGATTTCCGGTAACATCTTTTTTAGATATGGTAAGCATAAAAACTCCTCTTTCGTATTTTTCAGAAGATATCCTTACATACAGCTTAACAGAAAACCTTCTTGAAATCAAAAAAATAACTTCAAGCGGATTGTTTTTCCGGCAAAGTTTGGTAAAATAAATCTGAGCGGAGGAGCCACGGGCTATGCAACGCTTGGAAAGAAGGCAAAACCATGCAGTTTTTATTAAAAGGTATCATATCCATGATCGTGACTGTCCTGCTGCAGGGCGGTGTGGCGAATATCGTTTCCACAACGCCGGAAGATGCGGCAAAGGATTTTTTGGAAGGACTGAAAAACAACGAGCCACAGGTCATGGAAAAATACATGGATAACTCATACATCAATTTTATCTGCAATGTAGAAGGAGATGAAGGCGTGGTGGATCGGATGGACGATGCGCTGTTCCAGAACTTTTCCTATGAAGTGGACAAGGTGGCGGCTAAAGACGACGTGGCTGTAGCGAAAGTGACTGTGACCTGCAATGATTTCAGTCAGGTTTCGGCAGCTTATGACAAAGCGGCGTACGAGTTTATAAAAAGCAACCTTTATACTGATGAAGTGGCGGATAAGACAGCACTGAACGCCAAGTGTCTGGATCTTTATGTACAGCAGATCGAGGCAGCATCCTCCGGTGAGACTGCGGAGACCGTGATCTATCTGCCTATGGTGGATAATGGCTATTATGGATGGGATGTCTTGCTTTCCGATGAGCTGATGCAGACCATGCTGGGAGGACTACAGATGCCGGTGAGCAAATAAGGGCAAAAAAATGCAAAAATAAGCAAAAATACACAGAGAACAACTTCGGTTTTTTGCATATTTTTGCACTAAGAAGCACTAAGAAAAGGAATGACGAACTGTGCAAAGCATAGAACTTTGTAGAAAAAAGTTTTTATCGATCCATTAGAATTACAACGATTCAAGACGATTTCAATACCGCAGAAAAATATGCGGAAGGGGGAATTGTCTTTTTTTTGCCGAAGTTGGCATCGAAGTTGCGGTAACTATAGGCGTAACTAAAAACCGCAATTATTACAAGGCAACCATTTTGAAAGGAGAAAAGAAAGTGGATTCTCAAAAATCAAAAGTGCAGGGGAAACTGCGAAAAGGCGTTTTCTTTCCTGCTGCAGGAGCACTCGTTATTTTCATCGGGCTGGTAGCGGCCTTCCCGGACAAGGCTTATGAGGTACTGACCGGACTGCTCTATAAGATGGGCGGAAGCTGCGGCTGGGCTATAGAGCTTCTGATCTTTTTCGTATTTGTAGGGGGCTTGATCCTTGCCTGCACCAAGTATGGCAACATCCGGATCGGTGGAGATAATGCCAAGCCTCATTACAGCATGTGGAGCTGGATCACCATGTCCATCTGCGGCGCTATCGGTACAGGCATCATCTTCTGGGCATTGGGCGAACCGATCTATCAGTATATGGGACCTGCAAGCTCGGCCGGCGTAGAGCCCGGATCGGAAGCAGCGGCAACATGGGCTGTATCCCAGACTATGTTCCACTGGTCCTTCGAACAGTTCGCATTTTATTCCGTACCTGCTATCGTTTTAGGTCTGCTTCTTTATAACTTTAAAAAGCATGTATCTTATGACCCGGTCGCAGATCTGGCTATCGGCAGACACAATAGGGGTCTGGGGAATGTATTTCATTTTATAATCGTATTCGGTATGTGTGCGGGAGTTGCCTGCTCCATGGGCGTAGGTCTGATGCAGATCGGTTCCGGTATCGAATACCTGAGCGGATTAACATCCGGCAAAGGGTTATGGCTCATTCTGGCAGCTATCGTTACTTTTATTTTCGTTCTGTCCTGCGTATCAGGGATCGAGAAGGGCTTGAAGAGAATGTCCTCTTTCACAAGCTATGCATTCATCTTCCTTCTTGTTGCGATCCTGATCCTGGGGCCGACGGCATTCATCCTCAACATGTCCACCGAATCCTTAGGTGCGATGCTTTCTGAGATACCGAAGAGAACTATGATCACAAATGCAATGTTCCCGGGAGACAACTGGGCTTCTGACTGGTGGTTACAGTATGTAGGAAGCTTCATCGTATACGGACCGATCATCGGCGTATTCCTCGCCAGGATCGCATACGGAAGAACCGTAAGACAGTTTATCCTGGTAAACACATTTGTTTCCGGCGGATTCTGTGCAGTATGGTGCGGTATTTTTGGAAGTATGGCAGTATACCTTCAGTCCACAGGGAAATTCGACGTATGGGCTGCCGTACAGGAATCCGGAATGGCTTCTACCGTATACCAGCTGCTGGACAGCCTGCCGTTCGGTAAGATCCTCATCGTGGTATTCATTGTAACGGTGTGTACATCGTTCTGTACCATCGCTGACCCGGCATCTTCTGCCCTGGCGAATATCACAGTAAAGGGAAGCTCCATCGAAGACGAGCCGCCTAAGAAGATCAAAATGCTGTACGGCATCTTCATGGGAGCACTGGCTTACGCTCTGATCGCTTCCGGCGGACAGGATTCCGTAAAATCCATCTGGATCATCGTAGGCGTTCCGATGACGATCATCATCCTTGCACTTTGTATTTCAACCATAAAATCTCTTGTATATCTGCAGAAGAAAAAAGAGGCAAATGATCCGAACCTTGACTTTGAAGATATGCTTCGTGTATCTGGAGAGAAAGAAGAAAAGGAGTAGAGTACCATGACTACAAAATTCAAACATGATCACTGGACGAAAGGAGTGACAGAGCGTGTCAATCATCTTCGTGATACGTTCTGGAAGTTCGAGCCGTCCGTCGACATAGAAAGAAGTGTGATTTACACACGTACCTATAAAGAAACAGAAGCGGAGGATACTATTATCCGCCGGGCAACATCTTTCAAAAACTACATGAATGAACGCACCATTGACATTTTACCGGGCGAACTGATCGTCGGGACAAGCGGGAAAGCACCGAAATCATTCATCTTCTGCCCTGACGTCTGTTTCGGTTGGGTCGAGGCAGAGCTGGATGAGATCGACACGCGGGAACAGGATCCATATGCCATTACGGAAGAGGACAGAGAACTCATCCGTAATGAGCTGATCCCGTACTGGAGAGGCAAATCCATGGAGGAATACTTCATGGCCAACGTGTCCGACGAGCTGCGCAACGTGGCAGTAGGGACCTGTGTTGTTTACGGAGAAAACAAGACTACGGTAGGCGGCGGTGAAACCGCGGTAGGTTTTGAAAATATCATCCTGAAAAAGGGATACAAGGGAATCAAGGAAGAAGCGGAAGCCAAACTGGCAGAGCTGGATAAAAACGACATCGAGAACTTTGACAAGATGCAGGTTTACCGCAGCATGATCCTCTCCTGCGAAGCTATGAAGATCCAGAGTGACCGTTATGCGGATCTGGCTGAAAAGATGGCTGCAGAAGAAACCGATGAAACGAGAAAACAAGAATTGCTGACTATAGCAGAAAGCTGCCGGCGCGTTCCGTGGGAACCGCCGCGGACTTTCCGCGAAGCAGTGCAGGCCATCAATCTGGTGGAAGTTGCACTGTACTGTGACGAAATCAGTTCCGGCTACAACATCGGCCGGTTTGACCAATATCTGTATCCATACTATAAGAGAGATAAGGAAGCAGGGATCCTGACAGATCAGGATGCCCTGGAACTGCTGGAATGTCTGTGGCTTAAGATCGCAGAATCTCTGTATGGTCTCTCCAAGGACGGAGCCGAATTCTACGTAGGATACCAGCCGTATCACGGCGTGACCTTAGGCGGCGTCAACGAAAAAGGCGAAGATGCTGTCAATGAACTTTCCTTTATGGGTATCCAGGCAACCATGGATCTGCAGATGAACTCACCTACCATCAACATTCGTGTGAACAAGGCCAACACCAATGAGTTCCTCCTGAAGATCGCAGATCTGATTGCCTGTGGAACGGGACAGCCGTCTGTACACTTTGACGAGTCTGCTATGGAAATGCTGAGAAGAAGCGGCGTAGACGAAAGCGAGCTGTGGAACTACACGCTGGTAGGATGCGTTTCTCCGCAGATGGCAGGCGAGACGACGCAGTGGAATGAAGGCTCCCGTTACTCCTACCCGACTGCGGTAGAATGGGCATTATACGATGGTTACAGCTATATCTTCGATCGTCAGATGGGTCTGCACACAGGTGATCCGACGACCTTCAAGACATATGAAGAATTTGAAGCTGCTGTGAAAAAGCAGATGGCATACCTGGTAGGATGTGCCTGCCGATGCAGCCAGCTGGCAGAGAGGGCTCAGCAGCTTCGCCTTCCTAAGCCGTTCCGTGACTGCTGCGTTGCCGGACCGATGGAAAGCGGTAAAGACATCATGTACAAGGGCAGCAGCAAATACTTTGCAGGCCCTGGACTTTTAGTAACAGGTGTCGCCGATTATGCAGACTCCATGGCAGCTGTCAAGAAGCTGGTATACGATGACAAGAAAATCACCATGGCAGAGCTGATCGACGCTCTGAAGAAGGACTTCGAAGGATACGACGAGCTTCGCTACATGCTGATCCACGATGCACCGAAGTACGGAAACGATGATCCGTATGTTGACGATATTGCAAAGGATTGTGTAAAATACTCGGGAGATGTAGCGGACAGCTACACGTCCATCTTCGGTTCTCATTATGCAAACGGTCTTGTGCCGGTAATGGCGAACGTGCCTCACGGAAAGGCGATATGGGCACTGCCTTCCGGAAGAAAAGCCAAGGAGCCTCTGGCAGACGGTATGTCGCCGTACCCAGGCTATGACAAGCATGGCCCGACAGCTGTTCTCAAATCCGTTTGTGATGTAAACCACGCAGACTGCAGAGCAGGAACACTGCTCAACCTGAAGCTGACACCGCAGCTCATCAAAGATGAAGCGGGTAAGCAGAAGCTGGTAGCACTGCTGCGTTCCGAAGAGGTCATGGGAGGATTCCATGTACAGTTCAACGTAGTAGACAGAGATACACTGCTGGATGCACAGGAGCACCCGGAAAAATACAGTGATCTTCTGGTTCGTGTAGCCGGATACAGCGCATTCTTTGTAGACCTGAGAAAAGAAGCACAGGATCTGATCATCAACCGTACTGAAGTTTCTGCATGGTAAGGGAGAAACTACATGCCTCAACTAGTTTACGTTACAAATATACAAAAATTTTGCACCCACGACGGACCTGGGATCCGGACAAATGTATTTTTCAAGGGATGTTCCATGGAATGCAAATGGTGCGCCAATCCGGAAACCATCGATCCTTATCCGCAGCTGATGTATTATCGCAATAAATGCACCGGCTGCGGGAGGTGTATCCCCGACTGCATCCACGAAGCAATCAAGTTTCATCATGACGGAAGCCGGGTGGAGCAGATCCCGGGCAAGTGTAAGAACTGCGGGGCGTGTGTCAGTGCGTGTCGCCAGGATGCGCGGGAGATCGTCGGTGAGCTGAAGACTCCGGAAGAAGTCTTTAAGATCGTCGATCAGGATAAGGTTTTTTACCAGCAGTCTGGTGGTGGTGTAACCTTTTCTGGCGGAGAGCCTTTTTTGCATCCGGAATTCATTCAAAAAGTGAGTGCAATGTGCAAGGCTGAAGGGTATACTACAGCTGTGGAAACCTGTGGGAACTTCTGTCTGTCCCCGGTACTCAAAATCATCGATCTTATAGATCACGTGCTTTTTGATATCAAAATCATCGATGAAGAGAAGCATATCCGGTACTGCGGGAAGTCTAATCAGAAGATCCACCGAAACTTTGAGACACTGCTGGAACTGACCGATGTGACGCCGCGCGTGCCGATCATCCCGGGCATCAATGATACTCCTGTGGACATCGCGCTGCTGTGTCGTTTTTTCACACAGTACAAGGACAAGGTCAAGCGCGTCCATATTTTGCCGTACCATAATCTGGGCCTCGGTAAATACGAAGCACTGGATGAGCCGTACTCTCTCAATGATGTACATCCGCCGTCAGACGAGCACATGAACGGGATCAAGGCGGATCTGGAACGATGCGGGTTTGAAGTCGTGATAGGAGGCTAGAAGAAGTGGAACGCCTTTTGCCAGGCTGTTTCGGGGGACATTATGAACAACAAAATCAAATTGAATACTCTGGCGTTCATTACCATTATTTTTTGGTCGGCTGCGTATCCGCTTACAAAGGTGGCGTCACAGGACTTTGATTGCTACACCATAACGGCACTGCGAGCGTTTATCGCTGCAGCTGTAATGCTGATCATTGGTTTGGTAACGCATATAAGAAAAATTTTCAAGTTTAGTCATGTTTGGTTGTTTGCGATCGAGGGTGCATTCGCTTTTTCGCTATATGTGATAGTGTTTAATATAGGACTCCAGACCCTGACCACTACAACTTCGAGCCTGATAATCGCAACCGTTCCAATCTTTACGGCAATAGGGGCATGGAAAATTTTCGGAGAAAAACTGAAGCCTGTTGGATGGATATCAATGGGAACGGCTTTTGCCGGCGTATGTATACTGTTGCTGTGGGACGGTGACTTAAGCATTGGAATAGGCGCTTTATGGACGTTTATTGCTGTGCTGATGTTCAGTGCGTATAATCTCATAAACAGAAAGCTTGAAAATCTCGGCTACAATTCAATGGAAATCGTGACGTACGCATTGATATTCGGAGCAATCGAATTACTTCCTTTCGCTCCAAGAGCTGTTGGACAGATCATGACCGCAGATACATCTTCCCTTATGGCAATCATATTTATGGGGATTGGAACAAGTGCTCTGGCATATTACACCTGGTCAAAGGCGCTAACGTATGCAGATAAACTGAACGAAGTTACAAATTATCTTTTTTTATCCCCATTCATCACTGCTGTTTTGGGATGGTTGATGCTTGCAGAGATTCCCGGAGCAGGAATATACATAGGGGGAGCAATAATAATGCTCAGCCTCATTGTTTTCAGTGTAAAAAGCAGATGATTTGCAGGAACAATAAAGAAACAAAGTATACAAAAATAAAAAACACGGGATCCCATCAGCGGTGGATCCCGTGTTTTTTCATATGGTAGGAAAGCTTTTGCCGGCTGATACCAAGCTGGCGTGCCGCTTTGGAAATATTGCCGCCAGTTTGCAGGAGAGCATCCAGTATCTTCTGCTTTTCCTTCTCTTCGATGATCGTGTACAGTGTTTCCGGCTGAAGGTTCTCCGGTTGTGAGATGTCCGGCTGTGATACGCTTGCAGTAACTGGAGAAGCCGGTGCAGCTGCCGGTGCCGGAGAAGCAGGTGAGGCAGGAGCTGCTAAAGATGGTGCAGAGATACCCTGCAGAGTCCCGACATAGGTGGTAGTCGCATCAAAAAGATAGTGAGGCATGTCGTGCATGCGGATCTCTGTTCGATCCGGCGGAATGCTGCTGATGGCAGATTCGATCACATGTTTTAGCTGTCGAACGTTTCCGGGCCATGGATAGGATATGAAAAATTCATGAACCTCCGGAGAAAGATTTTGCAGTTTCTTCTTGTAGGTCCGGTTGAATTTCTGGATGAAATGATTCGTCAGCAGATCAATATCCTGAGGTCTGTCTTTGATTGGCGGGATCACGATAGTCGTGACAGAAAGACGGTAAAACAGATCTTCGCGCAGCTGATTTTTTTGCAGGGCGATCTGTGGCATAGTATTGATACTGCTGATGATCCGGACGTCAACTTTGATATCGCAGCCGCCGCCAAGACGACGGATTTCTTTTTCTTCCAGGACACGAAGCAGCTTTGCCTGTGACTCAAGGCTCATAGAGTTGATTTCATCCAGAAATAATGTTCCGCCTTCGGCCTGTTCGAACAGACCGATCTTATCCAGCGCCCCGGTAAAGGTCCCCTTGGTCGTTCCGAAGAGGATCCCTTCCAGAAGGCCGTCAGGAACGGCGGCACAGTTGATGGCAAGGAATGGTTTATTTTTTCTTGGGCTGGAGTTATGGATAGCCTGCGCGAATACTTCTTTGCCGGATCCGGTGAAACCGGACAGCAGTATGGGCACGTCGTTAACAGCAGAGCTCTTGGCAAGTTCGATGCTTCGCTGAAATGCGGGGTGCTCTCCTATTAGAGAATCGAAAGTTTTCTTTTTTGCCTTTGGGTTTTTCTGCTGATTCTTCTGTAAAGCGGTATTATCCGATAATACCTGGCTGACCAGAGTCATGTCACGCTGCACCGTGCATACTCCCAGCAGTTTGTCTCCTGCAAATAAAGGAAAGGATTTTGCCAGCTGATGGTATTGTTTGCCGTCAAGCATATAAATGTTTTCGTGTTCCGGAATGGTTTTTTGCTCATAGAGTGCCTTTAGTGTCGGGCTTTCTCCCTGAGTATAGAGTTCCTTGATATGTTTGCCCTTGACTTCTGAATTCGTCAGATTCTCGAAAGCTTCCACAGCCGGATTGATAAATTGGAGACAGCCTTGTTCGTCTACGATATAGACGTATTCAGTCATATTATTTAAAATGGTCAGAACGCAGGGATTTTCAAGGATCGCCTGTAACTCGTCTTGCATGAAAAATACCTCCTTTTCAATGGTTCTATTTTACCATAAAACAGGCGGAAATTCACTGAAATTCATGGGTTTCGGGAAAAAGAACGGTGGAAAATCATGACACCAACAGGAAAATTTAACCGCGTACAACATCAAAGCCTCGCAAATCATGATTCATGTTGTATTCCCCGGAAGATGGAGGAAAGGTGCAACATAAAAGAGACTGTTTAAGGCGTTCATGTTGTATTTTTTGCAGAAAAAACAGCTTGCCTCGTCCTTTGCAGAAAAAAATCACTCATTCCCCTTGCATTCTCGCGGATTTCCGGTATAATATATAAGCGTGTAATTTTGCACGCAATCCTTGCGATGGACCGTTCCATCGCCATTTAGTCCACAGGGAGGTGAAAGAAAGATGGCAAATTATGAAGTAATGTTCATCCTCGATCCTGCATTAGAAGATGATAAGAAAGATGCTACTGTAGAAACAGTAAAGACTATCATCGCCAGCGAAGGTGAAGTTGGTAATGTAGACGTTTGGGGAATGAAGAAGCTCGCATATCCGATCCAGAAGAAGGCGGAAGGATATTACGTAGTTGTAGAGTTTAAAGCTCCGCACACACTGCCGAAGGAACTTGACAGAAGACTCAAGATCTCCGACAACGTAATGAGACACATCATCATCAACAAAGATGAAAAATAGAAAAGGGGTGCAGTATGAATAGTGTTGTACTGATCGGAAGATTAACCAGAGACCCTGAAGTAAGGTATATTTCCGAAAGTCAGATGGCGATCGCGACTTTTACCGTTGCAATCGACAGACCGACAAGATCCGGACAGGAAAAGAAGACAGATTTTCCGCGCGTTACGGTATTTGGCCGTCAGGCTGAGAACTGTGAGAAGTTCCTGGCGAAAGGCAGACTTGTAGGCGTACAGGGAAGGATCCAGACCGGAAGCTATACCAACAGAGACGGCGCTACTGTGTACACGACAGATGTAGTGGCCGACAGAGTAGAATTTTTAGAGTGGGGCGACAGAGCCCCGAGATCCGGCGGAAACGCAGGCGGACAGCAGGGACAGCAGTATGCGCAGCCGCAGCAGTCCCAGAGTTATGACGATCGTGACAATGGCGTTCCGGAAGGATTTCAGGCCATCACCGATGATGACATCCCATTCTAAGAGAGGAGTGAAATCATGGAAAACAATAAAAGACGTGGCGGCATGAGAAGAAAAAAAGTTTGCCAGTTCTGTGCCGACAAAACGGAAGCAATAGATTACAAAGATGTTGAAAAACTCAAGAAGTATGTAACAGAAAGAGGCAAGATCCTGCCAAAGAGAATCACAGGAACCTGCGCTGTACATCAGAGAGAAGTAACGAAGGCAATCAAGAGAGCAAGAATCGTAGCTCTGCTGCCTTACACTGCTGACTAGTTTCAGACAGTAATCAATGCAAAACGTAAAATGCAAAAGAAAACCTCGCGGACTTGTGTATCGCGAGGTTTTTTCATATATACTGGCGCGTTTCCTTTGCGGTTTACCAAATCTGCCGGACGTGGTAGAATAAAGAAAATCGCAACCTTTGCAGTCTGGAGAGTATAAGCATATGAGCAATGAAAAAATCCTGATCGTAGATGATGAAAAAGAAATGTGCCTGCTGGTTAAATCGTTTTTAGACAATGAGCAGTTTCAGACATATACGGCATACGATGCGACTTCGGCACTGGAACTGCTGGAGACGGTGGAGCCCGATCTGATCCTTCTGGACATCATGCTTCCCGATATCAGCGGTGTAGATCTTTGCTTGCAGATTCGAAACAAAGTGGCGGCGCCCATTTTATTCATGAGCTGTAAATCCGAGGAAATCGATAAGATCATCGCTCTGTCGGTAGGCGGAGATGACTATATCACAAAACCTTTTAATTCCGGGGAGCTGATTGCCCGTATCAAGGCTCATTTGAGAAGAGAGCGAAGGGCTCGCCAGGCAGAAGCAGAGCGAAATCCTGTCTATGAATGTCGTGGACTCGAGGTGGATGAAACTGCCAGAACTGTGCAGCTGGACGGTCAGCCTGTGAATGTGACGACCAAGGAATTCGATATCCTGCTTACACTGATCCGCAGTCCGAAGAGGGTGTTCAGTATGGATCAGCTATTTGAACTGGTCTGGAAGGAAGAAAGCCTTGCGGGAGACAGCCGGACCATCATGGTCTATATCAGCAATATTCGCAAGAAAATAGAGAAAGAAGATCAGAAATTCATTTACAACATCCGGGGCGCCGGATATAAATTTCATGACGAGGTAACAGTTCGCAGCCGGTAAGCATTTGCTTCCGGCTTTTTTCTTAAGCCCTTTTTAGCATCTCTTAAGAAATCTTAAGCCCCATTATAGGGAGCGTTAAGAAAATAACGATATGATAAGAACAGAACTTATCAATCACATTTATCTGAAAGGAGATGCGAACAAGATGAAAAATCGTATTCTTACTATCATCATCGGTTTTATCGTTCCCTTCTGTGCAGTGACGGTATGTTTTCCGCTGTACAATCGGATCGAACCATTTGTATTAGGATTTTCCTTTAACTACTTCTGGATTTTCACCTGGATGTTCCTGACTTCTCTGTGCCTGCTGATCGCATTCAAGCTGGATCCTCTTAACAGAAAAGACGCCAGAGAGCTGGAAGCAAAGAAAATGGACGAAGTGAAAGCTCTTATTGCGGCTGACGAAAACGAGGAGGTGAAGAAATAATGGCATTTGCAATCTTTGCACTGATTCTGATCGCTTCCCTGGTGATCGCGATCCTTTCCAAGCGGGGCGCAGTAAGCTCTGACATGGGAGATGTTATGACTGCGGGAGGTTCCTTCGGGGCATTCCTGGTATTCTTTATTTCGGTAGGTGAAATTTACAGTATCGGTACCATGATCGGTACGCCGGGCTCCATTTATGCTAACGGTGCTACTTACGGACTGTGGTTCATCTGCTACATTCTGCTGGCATACTGCGTAGGATATTTCATGAACCCTGCCATCTGGCGTATGGGACAGCTGTCCGGCGCAACCTCCATCGGCGACGTCATCGGCTGGAGATATAACAGTAAAGCACTGCAGGTAATCGTAGCGATCGTAGCGATCATCTTCCTGACACCGTGGATCCAGAACCAGTTCTCCGGTATGGCGATCCTCTTCGAATACCTCAACATCGGAGTAAGCTTCATCGCAGCAGTTGTTATCGCAACGGTCCTGGCATTCATTTACATCGCGGTTGCCGGCATCCGTGCTCCGGCATGGGTAAGCGTTATGAAGGACATCCTGCTGGTATGTTCCATCATCGTAGTAGGTATTGCAGCTATCGTAAAGATGCCTGGCGGCGTTGGCGGTATTTTCCACAAGGTGGCTGATACCCATCCGGAACAGCTGATCATCTCTACGAAACCGGGCGAAACCAATGTAGAATTCACCATGTCCACGATCCTGTTCCAGATGCTGGGATTCTACATGCTGCCGATTTCCTTCCAGGCGCTGCTGACAAGCAAGAGCGACCATACGCTGCGTAAAAATTCTATCCTCATGCCGCTGTACATGATCATGTTCCCGTTCCTGGTGATCGCAGCCTACTATGCAGTAGCACAGATCCCGAATCTGGAAAACAGTGACTGGTCTCTGCTGGCTATCGCTGTAGATACTCTGCCAAACTGGATGATCGGTGTTATCGCAGGCGGCGGTGCACTGACAGCGATCCTGGTAATGGCTATGTCAGCCCTGTGTGTTGGCGGACTGTTCTCCAAGAACATCATGGGTGTGATCAAACCGGATCTGGAAGAAAAGAAAATGACTTCCCTGGTTCGTGTTGTAACAGCAGTATTCCTGATCGCAGGTGCCTTCGTAGCGCTGATGGCTAACGTAACGACCATCGCTTACGGCGGTCTGTCCCAGACATTCATCGCGGTTATACTGGGATTCTTCTGGAAAAAAGCCAACAAATACGGCGTCGGTTCAGGAATCGTTTGTGGTGTTCTCTCCTATGCATTCATGCAGCTGGGAATGGGCGGTGCAGCAGGTATGCCGTTCGGCTTCAACCCTGGATTCTATGCGATGGCAATCAACCTGATCGTTACGGTAATAATCAGTATCGCAACGACAACAGACGAAACCACGCTGAAGAGATTCGAGTACTATCAGATGACAAAAGTAGTCAAGAAGGCTAAGCTCATCGAGAAATAAATAACAGTATGCTCTTTTTTACTCAAAGAGATAGAAGTAAGCAAAAGTGAAACAGAGGAAGCGTAACGCCGGAGGCGGATCCTGCAAAGGATCCTGCAAAGGGCGCTGCGCTTCCTCTGCGTTATGGAGAAATTTTCTGTAGTGGGGCTATTTCTCTGCGCCCTCACTCTTCTCTCCCCATCGCATTCTCCATCCGATAAAGGTCAGGACACACAGGGCGATCCACAATGCGAAGACGAACAGGTAGAGGATCGGGATGTGGGCGATGTTCAGGTGACTGTGATCCAGAAGGATGATCAGCGGACCGCCCATCAGAACGAAGCTTGCGATAATGGCGATCCAGAGGGTTTTCAGGTTTTTCTGTTTCGACGGTTTTATCTTCGCTTTCGGTTCCGGCATTCTCTCTTCTGCTATACTCCCCTTTGTTTTTCGACTGCGATACATACTCATCCCGAAGTACAGGCATGCATTGCCTATAAGCCCGATGAGACCGGGACTGACCGGAAGTACGAAAGGCTGCCATAAAGAGAAAAGAAAGGTCACTGCCAGACCGAAAAGAAGACCGGACAGTGCGCTCCGGGCGTCCCTCTTTTTCCAGAACAGGCCGCCTACCGCAGGAACTGCCAGCTGAATGATCCCGCTGAATGCTAAAAAAGCAGTTTGAAAAATCGTGGAGAGATTGCCAAACAGAAGCAGCAGGTATGCCAGCATCGCGATCAGTAGAATAAAGCCCTTTGCAGCAAGGATCAGATGCTTTTCCGGAGCTTTTCTGTAAAAATAAGTCTTATAAATATCCAGCGTCAAAATCTCTGAAATCGAGTGCAGCTGTGAGTTGGCCGTAGAAAGACATGCCGCAGCGGTACAACAGATGATGAAAGCCATCAGCACAGGAGGCAGATATTTGATCAGCATGGCAGGAAGGATATAATCCGATGCTCCCGGATAGTCCGGCTCAAGCACAGCAGCAGCATTTCCGGCCAGCATGGTTCCCAGGTACGCCAGCGTGGCGATGCTCAGCAGGAACGGCATGGCATCAAAGGTCCGGCTCTTTTTTACCGCATAAGTGCGGATCCAGATCTGAGGCATCATCAGTTCTCCGAGAGGCATGATGACCAGCAGCGAAAACCAGAACCCTGCGCCAAGAGTCCCGTCCACGACCGCAGGCAGATGCAGATTCTCAGGATGAGCCTTTGCAAGCTCCGAAAACGTTTCACCCACGCCGCCCGTCATGTGGATGAACAGAATGCCTATGAGAAGCATACCGGAGAAGATCATAATGGAATACAAGGTGTCAGTCCATGCGATGGCGCGCAGACCGCCGGACCATATGTAGAGGATCATGATCATAAAAAACAGCAGTGCACTGATGCGCCAGGGGATAAGCCCGTTAGTCGCCATCTCAATGATGATGCCGCCGCCCAGAAACTGAACGGAAATATAAGGGATCGAAAGGCCGACCATCAGCAGAATGGCCGCTATATCCAGAGGGCGGGAGTGATATTTATCGTGAAAAAAATCAACAGGAGTACGGTAGTTCCGCAGACGGCTTTGCTGCCACAAAGGCTTGCCGAACACACAGAAAAGGATGCCGAAGAGTACGTTCCAGCCCAGTGCGATCCAGTAGAGCGGTCCCTGGGTGTAAAAGGAAGATGTGGACCCCAGAAATGCGAAGGAACTCCACCATGTGGCATAGATCGTACAAAAGGACAGCGCCGTTCCCAGCGATCGGTTGCATAAAAAGAAATCGGAGATCGTTGAGACGGATCTGTTGGCCGCCGTCGATCCGATCAGCAAAGGAACTCCTGCAAAAATCAGAATGATAATAAGGCTGATATTGTTCTGTATCATATCGAAAAGTGCTGATATTGACATAAATTTCTCCTGTATGCTATAGTCAACATATATTATATCATAACACAACAGGTGATCCTATGAACAAGTATTTTTGGACATGGCTTCTAAGCTGTGCCTGCTACGCAGCGGGCATTATCATACTGGTGGTCGTAAACACGACGAACGTTCGGTCAGTCGCATACCTCAGCAGTGAGGTATGCCAGGTGGCGGCATTGGTAGGAACGGTGTATGCCTGCAATACCATCAAAAATATTCCCCACCATTATTTCGCATTAAAATACGGGATCATCTGCATTGGATTCTTCACTGTCTATATGTACTATTACGGTGTGACGCAGGGGGTCTACGTATTGCTGCTGGTGTTCAAGCTGGTGGCCGTCATTATGATCCTGTACATTATTTTAGTGAAATGGGATTTTCAGTTTATCATCAAAGTGCTGGGGCTGCTGGTGTTCGGCGTCAGTGGCCTGTTTTTATCTCTTTACGATTTCCTTATTTACGGCAATGAAAACACCCCGCAGGTGATCTTGTGGCTTTGTGCAGGGATGTTCCTTCTGATGGTGCAAAATGTAAGCTTTGCGGTTCTTTATCGTCTGCAGATGCGTAATGAAGAGTCGTTAAAAGAAGACTACCTTTCGGAGTTTGCGGAAACGTCTCAGGACATCATCTTTTATTATGTGCTTGTCCCGTATCCGCGGTTTTCTCTGGTAAGCCCTGCGGCGGAAACGCTGCTGGGATATACGCCGCAGGACTTTTACAACAACAGCAAGCTTCACGTAGAGATCGCACTGGAGGATGATCGTCAGCTGATGGAAGAGCTGCTTGGAGACGCTGATGACTGCTTTAAGGACTGCATCGTTACGGTGGAATCGAAAAATGGCGAGATCTTGAACCTTCAGTGTCTTGTGACCAGAAAAAAGGCAGGTGGCAGAGTCGTTGCCGTGGAAGGCGTGTTCAGGGATGTGACAGAGCGGATCGAGGCGGAACGCAAGATCGCAGAAAACAACAAGAACCGGCAGCTGATGCTGTCCTATATTTCCCATGACTTAAAAACGCCGATCACCTATATCCAAGGGTATTCCGAAGCCATCCAGAAAGGCGTCATCCGGACCGAGGAAGACCGGAACAAAGCTGTCGATACTATTGCAAACAAGGCCAGATCCCTGACTCGGCTTGTGGATGATATCTCCATGCTCAGCAAGCTGGAAGCCAACCGGTTCCACTATGAATTCGAGAAGATCAGCTGCAAAGATCTGGTCGAACAGATCTACGCGTCCCACATAGATGATTTTCATGAAAGCGGCAGCGAATTTGCTATGGAAAACCGGGAGTTCCGCTTTGCCGTAGAAGGTGGGATCAAAGAGGATGATTTTGTGCTTGCTGACGTGAAGCGGATCGAGCAGGTTTTTGAGAATATTTTCAACAATGCAGTCAAGGCGACGGAAGAAGGCGGGATGATCGCTGTAAACTGCGGCATCGACAGGGATGCCGGGAACTTTTATGTTTCTGTGACAGACGATGGTGTTGGCATTTCATCGGAAGATCTCAAGCACATCTTTGAAAACTTCTACCGCAGTCCGCAGACGAAAAAACGCCGGGGCGGCAGCGGTCTGGGACTCAGTCTTTCGGAACAGATCATCCGCGGTCACGGCGGCAAAATAACGGTAACATCAGAAGAAGAGCGAGGAAGCTGCTTTGTTTTTTCCCTGCCGCTGTTTACGGAAGCCGTCTAACTATGGTATAATACTATGTTGAATTATATTCAGAGGAGAAAACTGTATGAATGAGGTAAAACGACCGAAAAAGCCGTTGTTTTTCTACTATACGATCGTTATGCTGCTGATTTTACTCGGCAACCTGGTTCTGATGCCATGGATGCAGCAGCGTCAGGTCGAGGAAGTGGATTACAGCAAGTTCATTTCCATGACTGAAAACAAACAGATCGGCAAGGTGGAGATCAAGGCGCAGGAAAACGAAATCATATTTACAGATAAAAAAGACAAGGACATCATATATAAGACCGGCATGGTAAATGATGATGAACTGACGAAACGACTGTACGAATCCGGTGCGAAATTTTCCGGCGAGATACAGCGGCAGACTTCCCCGTGGGTGTCCCTGCTGATGTACTGGGTGCTGCCGATCGTCCTCTTTATATTCCTGGGACGGTACATGTCGAAGAAGATGATGGACAAGGCCGGTGGCAACTCCATGATGTTCGGTATGGGCAAGAGCAACGCCAAGATCTACGTCAAATCCTCCGAAGGGATCAGGTTTGACGACGTGGCAGGAGAAGATGAGGCCAAGGAAAATCTCGCAGAGATCGTGGAATATCTTCACGATCCGAGCAAGTACAGAGAGATCGGAGCTTCCATGCCGAAGGGCGTACTGCTGGTAGGCCCTCCGGGAACCGGTAAGACCATGCTTGCAAAGGCGGTGGCAGGAGAGTCCAACGTGCCGTTTTTCTCCATGTCCGGTTCGGAGTTTGTAGAAATGTTTGTCGGCATGGGTGCGTCTAAAGTGCGCGATCTTTTCAAGCAGGCCAAGGAAAAGGCTCCGTGCATCGTCTTTATCGACGAGATCGACGCCATCGGACAGAAGCGTGACGGCAGAGTCATGGGCAACGATGAACGGGAGCAGACGCTGAACCAGCTGCTGACCGAAATGGATGGCTTTGAAGAAAACAACGGGGTCATTTTGCTGGCCGCGACCAACCGTCCGGAATCCCTGGATCCTGCACTGCTGCGTCCGGGACGCTTTGACCGGAGAGTTCCGGTAGAACTGCCGGATCTTAAAGGCAGAGAGGATATCCTGAAAGTCCATGCGAAGAAAGTGCGTATGGATAAACACGTGGACTATCAGAAGATCGCGCGTATGGCATCCGGTGCGTCCGGTGCGGAGCTGGCCAACATCGTCAATGAAGCGGCACTGAGAGCCGTGCGGGACAACCGGCATCATGTGACACAGGAAGACCTGGAAGAAAGTATCGAAGTGGTCATCGCAGGATATCAGAAGAAGAATGCGATCCTTACGGATAAAGAAAAACATATCGTGGCTTATCACGAAATCGGACATGCTCTCGTGGCAGCTAAGCAGAGCCATTCTGCACCGGTAGAAAAAATCACCATCGTGCCACGCACATCAGGCGCCCTTGGGTATACCATGCAGATCGATGAGGGCAATCATTATCTGATGAGCAAGGAAGAGATCGAAAACAAGATCGCGACCCTGACCGGCGGACGGGCGGCAGAAGAAACCCAGTTCGGCTCCATCACGACGGGAGCGTCCAACGACATCGAGCAGGCGACCAAACTGGCAAGAGCCATGATCACGCAGTATGGCATGAGCAGCGACTTCGACATGGTTGCGATGGAAACGGTCAACAACCAGTATCTGGGCGGAGACACATCTTTAAGCTGCTCGCCGCAGACGCAGCAGGAAATCGATCGAGCAGTAGTAGAGATCGTGCGAAAGCAGCATAAAAAAGCCTGTGAGATCCTGGAAGAAAACCGGGAGAAGCTGGACGAGCTTGCAAAGTATCTTTATGAAAAAGAGACGATCACAGGCGAAGAATTCATGCACATTCTAAAGGGAAATAAGGAAAAGGAAACGGAAGGCAAAGGAAAATAGAATGTATCTTTTGATGATATTGTTTATAACAGTAGTTGCACCATTTCTGGTGATGCCTCGCTACATTACAAAGGGCGGGAGAAACCCGTATGACGTGGTGCTGATCAGTGTGATCACTATTTGTGCAGCAGCAGCCGTGATATTCATGGGAGCATCCATGGTGGGAGACGGTGTGCTGTCGCAGCTCCACGGGTCGGTAGAAGAGATCTCTAAGGCAGCAGCTCAGGATCCAACGGTCATCAAAGCGCTGAAACTGGAGTCGCACGACATGGCAGAACGGGTCAAGCTTCTGACGGCAGTCTACGATGAAGCGCTGAAATTGATCCCGGCCTGCATCATGATCCTGTCATGCCTGACTTCGTACATCGCATATTTGATTTTGAGCAAATCCCTGTCACGGCGCGGAGAAGTGAACAGAATGCCGCGGTTCAGGGAATTCGACATGCCGAACACAGCCGTGTTCGTGCTGGTGGCCATTTACATGATCGTATGGCTGGCGACGATGACCGGATCGGTAGAAAACAGCGCGTTTTATACTAATATGGATCTGCTGTTCGACTTTGTCATGTATCTGCAGGGCGCTTCGGTGATTTTCATGCTGTTTTATGTAAAGCATATACCGAAGGGTTTTGCGCTGGCTCTGACCATTGTTCTGTGGAACATTTACATGGGCAGGAGCATCATCGTTATGCTGGGAATATTCGACCTTATTTTCAGCTTTAAATACAGACTGCTGTATCACGAAAGCAAGAAGCGACGGTAAGAGGAGTTAGTACAATGTATGTAGGAAGAGTGGAAAAACTGCTGGCACATTATTCGCAGATCCCCTTGTGTTTTGTAAATCTCAACGGGAAGATCACGCGGGCGAGCAGTAAGATCGCAGAGGTGTTCAAGTACGATGGGATTATCGGCAGGGACATTTTCGAGTTGACACGGATCAGGCCGGCGGAATTGATCGAGGCAGCACAAAACGAAACAAATCTGTACCTGGACAGCAATGACAAATCGTTTAAGATCCTGAGTGAATTCATTGGAGAAGGAGAAACAGCCAGCATCATGATGAGCTTCATCGATGTGACTTCGTATGAAGTGCTCAAGGATATGTACAACGACGAGAAGGCATGTATCGCAGTCATCAACGTAGATAATTTTGATGAACTGACAGCCAGTGCAGGAGACGAGCGGGAACTGGCGATCTCCACAGAGATCGATCGCCTGATCCGCGGCTGGGGAGAAAAACTTGGCGCAGCAGTAGTGCGGTATCGTGAGCATCTCTATGAGATCTGCCTGACCCACGGGAATCTGCAGAGACTGGTGGATGATAAGTTTTGCATCCTGGATGAAGCCAAGGAAATCGAAACGGAAGCGGACTTCCCTGTGACCCTCAGTATCGGAGTGGGCATCGGCGGCAAGACGCTGGCAGACTGTGAAACCTACGCGGAAGACGCCCTGGATCTGGCACTGGGACGCGGAGGCGATCAGGCTATCATCAAGAACATCAAGAACTTCGAATATTATGGGGGCAAATCCCAGAGCGTGGAGAAGAGCAATAAGGGAAAATCCCGGATCATCGCTCACGCGCTGAAACTGCTCATCAGCCAGTCTTCCCGGATCTTCGTCATGGGACACAGAAACCCGGATATGGACAGCTTCGGAGCTTCTCTGGGGATTTATCGGATCGCCGAGAGCATGGGCAAGGAAGCCTATGTAGTCCTGGGACCTTATAATGATGCGCTGACAGCGATTGCTGATGAAGCCAAGGAAACGGGATATTATGAATTCGTTTCTCCGGAAAAGGCTCTCAATCTGGTAGACGAGAATTCCCTGGTGGTCGTGGTGGATGCTCACCGTCCGATCCTGGTGGAATCGAACGCGCTGATCATGAAAGTAGGCCGGACTGTGGTCATCGACCATCACAGGCGTGCAGAAGACTGCTTCTCGGATCTGCTTCTTTCCTATATGGAATCGTATGCATCGTCGGCCTCCGAGCTGGTGACAGAGATCATACAGTACGCCTGTGAAAAACGGACACTGACGAATATGGAAGCGAACGCGCTGCTGGCAGGCATCATGGTGGATACCAACCGATTTGCTGTAAAGGCGGGTGTGCGGACTTTCGAGGCTGCGTCCTGGCTGCGGCGTGCAGGAGCCGACCTGGAGCATGTACGGCGGTATTTCCAGGCGAATACTGAAAGCTTCAAAGTGCGGGCTATGTGCATTGCCAACGCCCAGTTCTTTGACGGAGGGATCGCTATGTCCATCTGTCCGGGACAGAACCCTAATTCCCAGATACTCAATTCCCAGGTGGCGGATGAGCTTTTGACCATCCGGGGCATCCGGGCAAGTTTCGTCGCCGGACAGAACGAGTATGGAAAAACCGTTGTCAGCGCCAGGTCTTTAGGGGATGTCAACGTGCAGGTCGTGATGGAAAAATTCGGCGGCGGCGGGCATCTCAATACTGCGGGAGCGCAGGTGGAGATGTCTCCGGAAGAGATCCTCATCCGCATCCGCGAAGCGTTAAATGAAAAAAATTCTTAGGAACTTCACATTAGGAGGATAAAATTATGATAGTTATTTTAATGAAAGATGTAAAGGGATCCGGTAAAGCGGGAGATGTAGTAAAAGTAAGCGACGGTTATGCCAGAAATATGCTGCTGCCGAAAGGACTTGCCAAGGAAGCGACCGAAGGAAACATCCGCAGTCTGGAAAAGCAGAAAGCGATCGCAGCAGAAAAACTGGAAGAACAGAAAGCTGCAGCTAAGGAAATGGCTGCGAAACTGGAAAAAATAACCTTAAAGATCGAATCCAAGGGCGGGGATTCCGGCAAGCTGTTCGGATCCATCACTTCCAAGGATATTGCGGAAGCACTGGAAAAACAGGAAGGCATGAAGATCGACAAGAAAAAGATTGAAATGAAGACCCCGATCAAGCAGGCGGGAGAAACAGAAGTGACGCTGAAGCTGTTCACTGAGATATCCGCACAGCTGAAAGTATCGGTTACCATAGCATAGGGAAAAATCACCGGAGGTGATTTTGCAGACAGAAGGGAACATATATGGAAGGAAGAGTACCTCCACACAGTGCGGAGGCAGAGAAATCTGTACTGGGGGCTGCCATGCTTTCCAAGGATGCACTTTTTGACGTGATGGAGGTTGTGAAACCGGCTGATTTTTATGATGAAAATCACAAGGAGATCTTCCAGGCCATGATCGACCTGAATCGCAAGAATGCACCTGTGGATGCGCTGACAGTCGCAGAAGAATTAAAAAAGAGAAACAGCCTTGAAATGGTGGGCGGCAGAGCATATATCGCATCTTTGTCCTCCATGACGCCGACCACATCCAATGCCATGGAGTACGGCAGGATCGTGGCAGAAAAGGCTTCTGTGCGCCGGCTTATCGAAACGGCGGATGATATCGTGACCAAGGGTTATGACGGAACGATGGATGCCAACCAGATGCTGGACTACGCAGAAAGCGGGATATTCGAGATATCACAAGCCCGGCAGAAGGGACAGTATTCTCATATCCGGGATGTGCTGGTAGAAAACCTGGCCATCATCGACAGAGCAGAACAGATGGACGGTGGTCTTACCGGGATCACCACAGGATTTTCCAAGCTGGACGAAATGACGTCCGGTATGCAGAAATCCGACCTGATCATCCTGGCAGCAAGACCTGCCATGGGAAAGACGGCGTTCGCCCTGTCTCTGGCGCGTAATGCCGCGGTCAAGGGAAAAGCGTCTGTGATGATCTTCAGTCTGGAAATGGCTAAGGAGCAGCTCACCCAGAGACTTCTTTCGATGGAATCCAAGGTCGATCTGCAGACCTTGAAAACAGGACGTCTGGAACGCCGGGACTGGGATGATCTCAACGTGGCGCTGGATATTCTGTCAAACAGCAATATACATATCGATGATACGGCAGGGATCAGTATCATGGAGATGAAGAGCAAATGCCGCCGTCTCAAAGCGGAGGCAGGTCTCGATCTTGTGATCATCGACTATCTGCAGCTGATGAATCCGGAGGGCAAGGCGGATTCCAGAACACAGGAGATCTCTGTGATCTCCCGTAACTTAAAACTCCTTGCCAGAGAGCTGGACTGCCCGGTCCTGGTGCTGTCCCAGCTTTCCCGAGCACCGGAACAGAGAACGGATCACCGGCCGATGCTTTCCGACCTGAGAGAATCAGGGTCCATCGAGCAGGATGCCGATATCGTTATTTTCCTGTACCGGGATGAATATTATAATAAAGAAGATACCGAAAAACCAGGGGAGTGCGAGGTCATTGTGGCCAAGCATCGAAGTGGACCTACGGGCAGTGTAGATGTGGCATGGATCGAGCGCTACACCCAGTTTAAAGATAAAGCGTCAGGAAATATTCCGGATGCCGGAGGGATGTTTTAATGACTTTCAGACGGGAGAAGATAAAGGATTATTTTCTGCTGGATACAAGCGTGGAAAATCTGTTTATCAATGAATACATGGCGGCTGCACCAGGGGACTTCGTTAAAGTCTACCTGTTCGCACAGATGTATGCGGATCTGGGGCAGGAGATCACCAATGAGGAGATCGCCAAGTATTTGTCGATGGAGCATGAGGATGTACTGCGAGCCTGGACCTACTGGGAGAAGATGGGTGTGATCCGCAAGATCCGTCGTGAATCAGCGGATAAATTCGATTACGACGTAGAATTTGTGCTGTTAAAAGAGCAGTTCTACGGTGACAAAGAATCGAAACGTCCTGTCGGTCTGGATCAGAGCATGCAGGCAGCCATGGGAGACAAGGAGATCCAGGAAATGTTCCAGGCGATCGAAAAGGCCAGCGGCAGTGTGCTCAGCGGCACGGAAATGCTGGAGATCATATCATGGATCAACGATTTCAATGCGACGCCGGAGGTGATCGCCTACGGCTATGCCTATTGTGTCAAACGCAAGAAAACAAATATCAAATATATCGCAGCAGTGATCAATGGCTGGACTCAGAGAGGTTTTCGGGACGTGGCTGCTGTCGAAAAATACTTGAGCGAAGCGGACAAAAAAAACCATATGTACAAGCGGATCTTTCAGGCTCTCGGCTTTTCGCGCAATGCGACGGAGCAGGAGCGGAAGATCATGGATACGTGGTTTGAAGAAATGGAGTTTTCGCTGGATAAGGTTCTGGAGGCCTGTTCCAAGACGACAGGCATCGCTAATCCTAATATCAACTATGTCAATAAAGTGCTGGTCAACTGGTATGAAGAACGGACCGGCAAGGATAAGAGCGGTAAGCGCAAGGAGCTGACCCTCACAGAAATCTCGCAGTATTACGAAACACTGCGCCATAAAGAAGAAAAAGAAGCCGAGGCACATCGCAGAGAAGTATATGCGAAAGTGCCGCGGATCAAGCAGATCGATGACGAGCTGGCTGCAGGAAGCCGTGAGCTTTCTCGCATTATCATCTCCGATACGGTCGATAAAAGGGAAGCCTCGGAACGGATCAAAGAGACCGCGAGCACCCTCAATACAGAAAAAGCGTTCCTGCTTACAGACAATGGATTCGAGCTGGATTATATGGATATCCACTACGAATGTCCGCTGTGTAAAGATACGGGAATGCTTGAAACAGGAGAAAAATGTCAATGCTTTGGAGAAGTAAGTCGAACAAAAATAGAACAGTTCATGCAGGAGTAGAGCCGGCAGGTGACAGCGGTCAGCAGCCGGATACTGCAAAGCCTGCTCCGCAGGCGGAGCGGGTGGTTCCTCAGCCGGGAGCACCGCAGCAGCCGGGCGTTCCTGAAGGGAATAGCACTGCCGGATCTGTAACGGGAGCACCGCAGCCGACTGGAGCGCCAACAACAGCGCCGGGAGCGGGAGCACCGCAGCACCATACGGTGGATGATGCGCTGAAACAGGCAAGCCGCCCAACTCGAAAGGAAATGCTGGCGCAGATGGCAGAAAGCGAAGAAGGCCGAGCAATGCTGAAAAAACTTCAGGGACTGCGCAGCAGCATGGATTCCCTGAAAAAACAGCAGGCCGGAGATCCGATCGGAGCCGCGCAGCGTGTGGAGCAGCAGATCCATGAGCAGCAGCCTTTGCAGAATGTGCAGTCTGTACAGAAAGGGAAGTCGTCAGAGCTGCCGGGTGCTCCGGGAGCACGAGGCGGTGTAACGCATGCTGCGGACAAAAAGGAGATCCGTGCGGCAGAGCAGGCCGTTATCAAGGGTTTGCAGGAAGATATGCAGAAAAAGCAACGCCGGGAAGAAGAAGCGAGAAAACGTCAGCTGCAGATCGAGGCGGAGCACCAGAAAGCCCTGGAAGCAGAGAAGCGTGCTGCGAAAATCAGTGAAGAGGCAGAGCGGAAACGTCTGGAAGCGCTGGAGGCGGAAAAAAAGGCCAAAGAAGTCGCTCGTAAGAAAGCTTTGGAGGCCATGGAAGCGGAGCGCAAGGCACGAGAAGAGGCGGAAAAGCACAAGATTGGTAGCGTTCACAAGGTTGGTAGCGTTCCGGTCAAGAGCACTGTCGGAGAAACAGCAGACATGGCGTCGCCGGAAGAAAAAGCCGCTTTTTTTGGAGAAACAGCGAAAATCACCGGGGAGACGAAGAAAGAACAGCTGGAATCGCTGAAGGAGAATTTGCAGCACCAGCAGAAACGGCAGGAAAAAGTATTCGATGCCATTTCTTCGATCGCCGGAAAACATACAGAAAAATTATCGGAAAGCCAGAAAGCCAAGGTGGAAGAACTGGTACAGGCGCAGGAACAGGTTTCTCAGGAGCAGAAACTGAGACTGCAGATGCAACAGCTGAAAACGGCGCAGGAAAAAGCGAAAGCTGAAGCTGTCATTCGTACAAGGGCAGAAAGGGCGCGGCTGAAGGCTGAGGAAAAACAGCGGCACAAGGAGGAAGTGCGGAAACACCGTCTGGAAAAGGTGGCCAGAAAACGTGCAGAGAAAGCACGGAAGCTGGAAGCAAAGGAGCGCCACAAACAGGAGAAGAGACGTCTTGCGGATGCAAAAGCTCGTCTGGAAGAACAGAGCAAAGCCGACGCTGAGATGGGCGGCGGAATCGTAAATGTTCAGGGTGTACAGATCAAGACGAAGGTGAACAAGCATCCTACCTATTTGCTGCGAGATCTTTTAGGGATCAAGAGCAAGGCGGAAAAACAGGCTTCGACGGAAGAGGAACAGACGAAGCTGGCGGAAGAACGTCAGGAGCGTCAGGAAAAGGCCAGAGCGGCTGCTTATCTGCGGTCGATCCAGAGGAAGGCTGCGTATGAGAAGAGCAGACTGGGGCAGAAACTGGAACGTCTCAAGCGTTATTCGGAAGATCACAAGAAGGGCATGCTGATGGTGTTTGCCATTGCTGTAATGCTAATCGTAAGTGTGGCAGGTGTATTGAATTATTTTAGAGCATATGAATATTCCTATAACGGACAGGTACTGGGTATCGTAAAGGAGCAGGACGATGTGCTGCAGATCACAGATCTGGTGCAGGGCGCTTTGACGGAAGAAAAGAATATGAAGGTCGTCATCGATGCTAAAGACGATATTACATTTAAAAGGGTATGGGGAACTGATGAATCCAAGATCGATAATTCCGAGCAGGTGCTGAAACGACTGACCTACATGGGCGATCTGAAGGTAAAGGCAATAGGGATTTACGTGGATGGCAAGAAGATCGGCGCGGTACAGGACCGGAAAACGGCAGAAAAAGCGCTTAAAGACGTTGCTGATAAATATACAAAGAAAGGCGATAACATTGAAATTGAAAAGGTTTCGTTTTTAGAAAAAGTTGATATTGATCCTTGCAGTACCGATCTGGAAGATCTTCATTCAGAGGAAGAAATGGTGGATCTTCTCTGCACCAGCGGCGAGAAGGAAACCGTGCATAAAGTCGTAGCAGGAGATACGCTCCACAGCATCGCTAAGAAGTATGATGTGTGGGAGGATCAGCTGCTGGCGGATAATAAGGGTATCAACTCAAAGAAACTGGAAGTGGGCAGCAATATCATCGTAAAACAGCAAGCGCCGGTGCTGACCTACGAGGTGGTCGAAAAGATCACGTATGACAAGGTCATAGAACATAAAGTGGAAGAGCAGAAATCAGCTGATATTTATGAAGGTATGACGGAAACGCAGCAGACTGGATCAGATGGGCTTTCGGAAATCACCGCCCGCGTTACGTTGCAGAACGGCAAGAAGGTGAAGGAAAAAAATCTGGTGACTACCGTGAAGGAAGAACCGGTCACAGAGGTCGTACTGGTAGGTACGAAGGAAAGACCGCCGACGGTGGGATCCGGCAAGTACATCTGGCCGCTTAAGGACAGCTTTACGCAGACGTCTGGATTCGGATCGCGCTGGGGCAGACAGCATAAGGGTATTGACCTGGCTGTAAGCGTTGGAACGACAGTCTATGCCGCAGACGGCGGTACCGTTGTTGAAGCGCAGTACAGCGGCTCCTACGGCAACGTGGTCATGATCGACCATCAGAACGGGCAGGAAACCAGGTACGCGCACAACAGTAAACTGCTGGTCAAGAAGGGCGATAAAGTCTACCAGGGACAGCCGATCGCCAAGTCGGGAAACACCGGCAGAAGTACCGGTCCGCACGTGCATTTCGAGATCCGGTTCAACGGAGAACCAAGAAATCCGCTGAATTATCTGCCGTAGAGAGATCACGGGGCAAGTATATCATAGTCGAAGAAACTGCATGAAAGGGCAATCGTGCCGGGTGAATGAAATCCGGTGCGGTTGCCCTTTTTCTTGCGGCTAATCAAAGTTTCTTATAGTCGGGAACTGGAGGCTGAGTCGTTGGTTGTTCTTAGTGGTGCGTGATCCAGGAAATCATGAATTCCCAGATCACGAAAAAAATGATCTTGATTTGGATTTTTTACTGCTTATCAGCTGTTCCTTCCTTCATGAATTCCCATTTTTCAAAATAAAACAGCAAGCCGGGAACTGCTTTACAAGATATTTACAGCACAGAGAAAAACAGTTCCCAAAAAAACAGTTTTTATGTCATTTTAGGAATCATAACGAGTGCTGCGCATGAATCTTGAAGCATTTACAGTATCGAACTTCCTATATGGCTTTGAAAAAATCAAATCTGGGAATTCATGATGCGAGCAAACATCTGAATTGAGAGATTAATTCCCAATTAGAGCAGATAATTTTCGATCTGGGAATTCAAGAATGAAATCAGCATGACGCAATAACTCGTCTCATAGATTTGCTCGGCTATTGCCGGGATCAGATATCCCCCTATTCCTTTTCCAGCTGCCACCTTTGGATCACGACTTGTTTTTTCGAAACCTTTGCCTCCACATTTAAAATGTTCCCGTCTCCTGCCGGCACTGAGAAGTAAATCACGTTATCGATTTTTGTAACTTCGATGTCATCTTGATCGGATTCGTAAACAGAGCGTCCGTTGAGGTTGGCGGAGGTTTCTCGCCGCTCCTGATAAAAGGATTTGATGATTTCCGACGCGGTCGATTCCGCTGCGAAGTATTCCTGGCTGCGGGATTCCGCTGCTTGAGCCTGCACCAGTTTTTGCTCTGCGGAGTAATAAGTCACCGCCGAAAAGCATGTCAGCAGAAAAATCAGCAGTGATATAAAAAGTGCTGTCGCGCAAATGCTCATGCTATTCAGTTGTCCGCGATTTTTATTTTGTCGCATGTTTTAGTAGCTCCCTGTTTTTCGGTGGTTGTTTTTTTCTGATTGATTCTGTGCAGGCCATTTTTTTCTGACGCTCCTACTGCGCGATGCTTTTAAACTCCATCTTGTAAAACGCTTTTTTTCCCGCTTTCGTAAACCAGCTGATCTGCCAGCTGTCGCAACTGCCGTTTTTGCCGGGAGTCAGCAGGATCGGCACACGATATTTGTAATCGCTTTTTGATGATGGTTCAAACTTTTCCGTATAATATAGTGTTATAGAGTTTTCGGACACCTCCGCTCCGCGGTGCTCCGGCAAAAGCTCCGCCCCTGCTTTTGTGTCGCCGTCTGAGGCTTTCAGGACTTCTCCCAGTGAGTCAGTCTCCCTGACGACACGTTCCAGTCTTTCAGCCTGTGCAGCAACATTATCTGCTTTTACAAACATGCAGATGCTGACGGATAGCGCTGCTATGAGAAAAACAAAAATCGCCAGCAGGATGATCAGAATCCGGGTTTTTACAGAAATTCTCTTATTCATTTCCGCCTCCGATCCCCGGGATCCAAACCCGGCATACAGCCGAAGCCGATTCGCTCCGCATCGAAATTTCTAAAAGATCCGACCCGGTAATCCGCGGATCCATCGACCGAAGCGGTGTGATCTTTTTTCCGTCCTTTGCAGAAACCGTCTCGCCGGATTTCACCGACGCCGAACGCAGATACCCATCTTCTACAAAGATCCAAATCTCCCGATCCTCTCCGTTTTTTCGCTCCGAAAGAACCAGTGCCGAGATCTGTCCACTCAGTGTCGCGATCCGAAGATCGCCCGCATCGCTGCAGCTTCGCGCCTGCTTCTGCAGATATTCTGATGCGTGGCTCAGATCCTGCTGTGACTGGTCGCTGGCGGCAGTTCGGTAGATGAAAACTCCCAGTACCGCCAGGCATGCCGACGCTGCTGCAAAGATCCCAGCCACCACTACGACCAGAAGCATATGTGATTTTTTTCTGGAAATTCTCATGAAGCCACCATCCATTTCTGTTCTTAAATCACAGTATACCAAGTTCCACCGGGCTTTGCAACGCTGGCCGCAGCTCTTCACGTTTTCACTCGAAACGCATAAAATAACCTGTTTTCTTCTACAAAGAGTCCGCAGGGGATTTTTCGCAGTTAAACGTAAAACGGGTATCGAAAAAATAACGCGATAGCAAGTAAAAGGCGGGGATCAGGATATTTCTACTGCAAGAAACTGGAAAACAACTGCTTTGAAGTGGTTCGAATAGTTTACAATGTCAGATTTTCAGGAGGAAATTATCGTACGCAGCTGGTCGATTTATAATTGTGGTATTTTCACCATCACCTAATCCACTCGCCACCGGTAAAATAACTTTTAGCAGCATCCAGATCCCAATTTACGGTATTTTACCGAAACCAAATACCCGAACTAATCCGCAAATCTGGTTCTGAATCCCACCCTCTCAGCATATTGTGAATCAGGAGAATGCATTCAGGCAATCGGCGGCTGTCGATTCAGGCGATCAGCGGTACCGATTCAGCGATCAGCAGCCATACCTCAGGCAGATGAATCCTGCCGCCGAAGACCTTAAAATCAGAAGGAGGAGCGATATGGAAAATCACAGTGTTCAGATTGATAATCGCGAAAAGATGACGATCACGGATATTCGGGAGATCGACAGCTTTGACGAGGAGGAGATCCGGGCGTCGCTGCGACAGGGAGCAATGGTGATCCGCGGCGAGGATCTGCATATCCATATGCTGGACCTGACGGAAGGGACAGCGCAGATCACCGGCGTGATCCACTCTCTCATGTATGTGAAGGTCAAGGAAAAAGGCGATCGTGGATTTCTGGCAAAACTGATGAAATAACGATGCAGGTGACAGTGTTGATCATGGAGCAGGTTCGAACATTTACTGTGATGATGGCTGCTGGAGTTTTCGTGGAAAGCCTCTGGCAGATCCGCAGCTTGTTTCTGCAAAGGCTTCGCCGTGCCGGAAGAGACAGCTGGCAACTCCGACAGAGCCACCGTGCCGGAGGGGATAGCTGGCAACTCCGACAGAGCCACCCCGCCGGAGAGGGCGGATGGCAATCTGCGCACCCCTTGGCTCGCGCGATGGTCGAGATCCTCTTCTGGTCAGTAACCACCCTTATTATATCCATGTTTCTTTATTACTGCGCCTGGGGAAAGCTGTCCGTCCATGCAGGACTGGGATTTTTCACGGGTCTTTTGCTGTGGAAAAAAATGTGCTGTGCTATAATCAAAACATGGGAAAAAACAGACGAAGCAAAGAATTTAAAAATAACAGCCAGGTCATCGACATGGAGGAAGCCCGCGCCCGGCGGCAGCAAAAAAGACGTGCAGAGAAAGAAAAAAAGGAAGAAAAGGAGCTGCGCGCCAAACAGCAGAACACCAGAGGCAAGCGAGCCATCCGCAGAAGCAAGACCCGGAGAAAAATAATAACGGGGATCACGATCGCGATCATCGGCCTTTTAGTGTTCCTGCTCGTTTTCAATATCATTTCGCTGAAAAAAGAGCAATATGATACAAAAAAAGAACAGCAGGCTCTGAAACAGCAGAAAGCAGAACTGCAGAAAGAACTGGAAAACGCTGAAACGCCGGAAAACATCGAGGCGCAGGCACGGCAGCAACTACGCCTGATCAAGCCGGGAGAGGTACTTTATATGTTCCCGAGCGAGATCACAGACCGCGACGATTCCAGTACCGGCGGTCAGAAAGGGGACAGCAGCCAATGATGCAGGATAAAAACAAGGCAGTTTCCAGGATCGCAGCAGTTGCTCCTCTGCCTAAAATACGGGAGATCCTGGTCGTGGAGGGCCGGGATGACACGGCGGCAATCAAAAAAAGTGTTGACGCCATCACAATAGAAACACATGGATATGGTATAACAAATAAGACTTGGAAGCTGATCGAAGAAGCATACAACGGTCCCGGCATCATTGTCTTTACTGATCCGGACCACGCTGGTGAGCAGATCCGCCGCAGGATAATGAAGAAGTTTCCGGAGGCGAGACAGGCGTTTTTAGATCGCAAAGCCGCTACGAAGAAGGGCGATATAGGCATCGAAAACGCAGATCCGGAAAGCATCAGAGAAGCTCTTCGAAAAGCACACGGTTCTTTTGATGCAAAACCGGCTGCGCCGGTTTTTTTGCAGAAAGATCTGCTGGATGCAGGGCTCATCGGACAAGCCGACTCGGCAGCGAGAAGAGAAAAACTGGGAAAGATCCTGGGGATCGGCTATGGCAACGGGAAGGTCATGCTGCAGCGGCTCAACAGCTTTGGAATAGAAAGAGACGCCTTCGAACAGGCGGTTCAGGAGTTATAGATGAAATTATATGCCCCCTCGACTATCGAGGCAATCAAGGAAAAACACAGGTTTCAGCTCTCGAAGAGCCTGGGACAGAATTTTATTACGGATAAACACGTGATCGAACGGATCGTAGAAGGCGCAGACCCGAGCGAAAAAGATCTGGTCATCGAGATCGGACCGGGGATCGGTGTGCTGACGGCGGAGGCTGCTCAGCAGGCAGCGAAGGTCATAGCTATCGAGATCGACAGTAAACTCATCCCGATCCTGGGGGAGACTCTGGCAGAGTACGATAACGTTGAGGTCATCAATCAGGATATTTTGAAGACCGATCTCAATGGGATCATCGACGAGCAGAGGCAGCTGGGGAATTTCACCGGTGATGTGAAGATCATCGGCAATCTGCCATACTACATCACGACGCCGATCATCATGCACATTCTGGAAAACTCCATCCATGCAGAGAGCATAACGGTCATGATGCAGAAAGAAGTGGCTGACCGGATCAAGGCATCTCCGGGGAACAAAACTTACGGGGCGATTTCTGCTGCCGTTCAGTATTACTGTGAGGTGGAGCAGGTGATTTCCGTGCCGAAGGAAGTGTTCGTGCCGAGACCGAAGGTGGATTCTGCTGTGCTGAAACTTACCATACGAAAAGAAACGCCTGTTGACCTTATCGATGAAAAGGCTTTCTTTGCCTGCATCAAAGCTGGATTTGGTCAGAGACGAAAGACTCTTCTCAATTCGCTGACAGGTACTTACGGTCTTTCAAAAGACGAGATCCGCACTATTTTAGAAAAAGCAGGTATCGATCCGGTACGAAGGGCAGAAACTTTGGATATGAATGAATTTGCAGACATCGCCAATGGAGTCGCATCTGCAAAACAAACGATATAAAACACGTAGGAGATAGAGATATATGGAGAAACTCAGAAACTTTTACAGAAAATATCTGAAAAATTATCTGGTTTTGCTGTTTGTCATTGCGGTGGGTATTGATCTTGTGATCGAAACGCTGGCGCGGCATTCGCTGATCCAGAGTATGGCATTTTTATTTGGGCATCCGCTGGTGTCCATTTCTAATGTGCTGCTGATTTTTGCGATCATTTCCCTGTCCATGTTGTTCCGCCGGCGAATTTTCGCTCTGGTTCTGCTGGGAATGATCCCGATGGCAGTTGGTATCGCCAATGGTGTGATCCTTTCCAACCGGATGACGCCGTTTACCGTTAAGGATTTCAGCAATTTGAAGGATGGTGCGGCTATCATCACCACATATTTTTCAACGTTGACGCTGATACTGGCCATAGTCGGAATAGCGCTCCTTGTTTTTGGCGGCGTGATTTTGTTCCGCAAGGCGCCGAAGCTTGATCGCAAGATCCAGTATAAACAGGTCATCGCCGTGATCCTTATCATCGGACTTCTGACAGTTGGCGTTATAAAAATCAATACCAAGACTGGTGTGCTGGATACATTCTTTGCCAATCTGGCGACAGGATACAGCGATAACGGCGTAGTATACAGCTTCATGGTGACGTGGATCGATACGGGTATCGACAAGCCGAAGGATTATTCAAAAGAAGAAATAGAGGGGATTTTCAGCAAGGGTGAACTGGGAGAAGATAACATCTATACACCGGGAAAAGATGATGATACCGATGTAAAAAGCAAGCCGAACATCATTTATTTGCAGCTGGAATCCTTTATCGATCCGACGCGTGTCAAAGATGTGAAATTCTCGAAAGATCCGGTGCCGAATTTCCGGAAACTTATGAAGGAATATTCCTCTGGATACCTGACAGTTCCGGCGGTGGGTGCAGGAACGGCCAACGTGGAATTTGAGGTCATGACCGGAATCAGTGCCAAGTTCTTCGGACCGGGGGAATACCCGTACAAGAGCGTTCTGACAGAAAAGACCTGTGAAGCGGCACCGTATGATTTCAAGCAGCTGGGCTATGGGACCCATGCGATCCATAACCACAGAGGCGCGTTCTATAATAGAAACAAAGTATTTGCCAACATGGGATTTGATACGTTCACTTGCCTGGAATACATGAACAATGTTATGAAAACGCCGAAAAACTGGGCTAAGGACAGCCTGCTCACGGAGCAGATCCTGGATGCACTCAACAGTACAGAAGGATCCGATTACATCTACACCATTTCCGTACAGGGACACGGCAAGTATCCGACGGAGCAGGTCATCGAAAATCCGGCGATCACAGTGACGCAGTACCAGACCGAGGAACAGCGGTGGGCGTACGAATACTATGCCAATCAGATCTATGAGATGGATCTGTTCGTGAAGGAACTGACGGATACTCTCAGCAATTACGATGAGGATGTCATTCTGGTGATGTACGGCGATCACCTGCCTGCACTGGATATGACAGAGGATTCCATGGCGGACGGAAGCAGTATTTTCCAGACACAGTATATCGTCTGGAGCAATTTCGACATGAAGAAAAAGAACATGGACATCAATGCCTATGAACTCAATTCGGAGATCATGAGCCGTCTGGGCATGTCGGTAGGCATGATGAACAAATATCAGCAGAATTACAAGGACGATATAAACTACAAGCAGAATCTTAAAGCGCTGTCCTACGATATGCTGTATGGCAAACGCTATATTTACGGAGAAACAAATCCGTTCAAGAAGACAGATCTTAAGATGGGGGTCAAGGACATCAAGGTGACCGATGTTGTTAAGATCGGTGAGAATTATTATATTAAGGGAGAAAACTTTACGGAATTCAGCAAAGTTTCTCTTGATGGAAAGATATTGAAGACTGTATATCTGGGACCGACGATCCTGGCACTTAAGGAAGAAGTGGACCCAGAGGATGCTTCTCGTATGAAAGTAAGTCAGGTTGAGAAGAATAAGGAGATCCTCAGCACGACAGAATAGCCTGCTGAAATAGCCCGCCAGCCTATAGCTGCATGCTTTGCAGCAGAGCACAGAGGGTGTCCAGATCCACCGGCTTGGACAGATGAGCATTCATACCGGATGCCAGAGTTGTTTTGACATCATCCGCAAACGCATTGGCCGTGGTGGCGATGATCATGATAGAGGCATGATCCGGATGCTTGCTATGACGGATCCGTTTGGTTGCCTCATAGCCGTCCATATCCGGCATCCTGATATCCATAAGGATCGCGTCAAAATGACCGCAGGCAGAGGATGTAAACAGATCCACTGCCTCCTGGCCGGTAGACGCGATCTCACAGGTGGCACCCTTGAGATCCAGCAGATCTTTCATGATATCTGCATTAAAAGAATTGTCATCTGCTACGAGAATATGAAGTCCGGCAAGTGGAGTATACCTTACAGCAGAAGGCTTAACAGGTACATCCGCAGGCAGAGGCTCGTCATCTTCCGGATACCCTGATACTGCGACGATCGGAAGAGCATCCGGCGGGATTTCCAGATCGGCGTTTCCTTCGGATCCTAAAGCAGAGTTCTCTGTAAGAGCCCATTTTGTATCGCGCAGATTTAGTTCTATGGAAAAAGTGCTGCCCATATCCGGTGTGGTTTTGATCGAAATATGCCCTCCCATGAGATCGATCAGATTTTTAGTGATCGCCATTCCAAGTCCTGTCCCCTGAATATTTTCCTGTATCCTGTCGGTTTCCCGCGTGAACGGCTCGAAGATAGTGCGAAGGAATTCCTCTTCGATTCCGATTCCGTCATCCTCTACGGAGAATATCACATGGATCCTGCTGTGAGGGAAAGGCTGATTCATGCTGACGCTCAGACAGATATTTCCCCCTTCCGGCGTGTACTTTACAGCATTGGACAGCAGATTAAGCAGCACCTGACTTATGCGGACAGAATCACCCCACAACTTCTTACAGAAAACATTATGCTGCAGGATCGTAAAAGTCTGCCCCTTGGCATTTGCCAGCGGCAGGGTCATGATATTGAGTTTATCGAGAAGCTCCTGCAGATCGAACATCTGGATATTGAGAACTGTTTTGCCGCTTTCGATTTTAGACATATCCAGCACATTATTGATGATACCCAGAAGATGATGGCTTGCAGTCGTGATTTTATTGGCGTAGTCACGTACCAGTACAGGGTCATTCGCATCTTCCCGCAACAGCGAGGAAAATCCGGTGATGGCATTCAGTGGAGTGCGGAGATCATGGGACATATTGGACAGAAAACAGCTTTTGGCTTCGTTGGCACTTTTCGCGATATTCAGCGCCAGTTCCAGCTGCATGTTGTTTTGATATTCGCCGCTACGGTCAGAAATAACCAGCAGCAGCTTTTGATAACCACGCAGAGTGACAGGATACAACGTTTCGTGATACCAGCGGTGTTCTTCCGTTTCCTTATGGATCCATTCGGATTCCACCTGCAGAATACCGGCACCCACTGCCTCTGACAGATCTGCAGTGAGAAAGCTGTTTCGGGTTATGATGGAACACTCTTTTAGTCTGCTCAGATCATTGTCGATGAGAGCAGGGTCGATCCCAAGCAGATTCTGGATGTTGGGACTCACATACTCCGGTGATTTCTTTTCCGGAGAATAGAGGATGAGGATGTCATGAGTGTTTTTCACGAGAATGGTGGACAGCTCCTCCTGATACTGCAGCTCTTCATTTTTGGCTTCCAGTGTAGAGCGGTAGCGACGAATCAGGTATTGAACGCCGATCACGGCTGCGATAAGGAAGAGGATACTCAAGACCGCTATCGTCACGATCTGAACCTGTGGAATGTTGGTATTGACTGCCTTCTTTGGGACAGTACCAACTATCATCCAGTCCTGAAATCCTGTTGGCTGATAGATAAGATAATAGGGGATGCCGTTGGCGCGATACTTGATGACCCCGTCTTTTTTTGCTTTAAGATCTTTCGCAAAAGAATCCGTCTCTCCTGCGGAAAGACTGGTATGATGATCCAGATAAGATAAAAAATTCGTGGATGGAACTTTATCACTTGCAGTGGAAAGCATGATATGTCCGGTTCCATCAAGCATATAGCATCGTGACTTTCCTGAGAATGCAGTAATGTTGAGAGCCTTTGCAAGAGCGGCGTTGTCATAGCTGACAGCTACTGCCGTATACGGGAAGCCATAATAAAAATTCTTTTGAGCAGGGATCGCAAAAATGGTCAGATGGTTCTCACCTCCCTGCACCGTATCCATTACAACATTCTGTTTCTCTTGCAGCAGAGGCCTGATCTGAGATCCGCAGTCCAGATGCCCGTATTTACGATCCAGTGTCACATAATCGCTTTGCTCGTTGAGAAAATATACCTCGCTGTAGCCCCAGCGATCCTTATCCGACTGAAAATACCTGTTCAGATCGTCTTTACCCAGATCATCCAGACCATAGCTCAAATATTCATTCCAGTCCATCAGCATGTTCCAGTTGGTATTCGTCAGAGAAGCAAACTCCTTCTGGACTTCCCCGTAGATTTCACGCAGATGGGTCGAACTATCCTCGTATATTTTATTGGAAATGAAACTGGCGTAGCCAATGCCGGAAATCAGTGCGATCAGCATGCAGATCAGGATAAAATGCCAGTAGTTTTTGCGAAGCATGGTAGTAAGGCCTCCTTTACGGTTTGTATTATAATGAGGATAAAACGGAGCAAACAAGACAGGATACGGGGAATGTGCACCTATACAACACCGTAAAAGACGTGTTTTGACGGCTCAGGTGTTGCTTTTCATGAAGACGATATGTATGATAGGAGTCAGAAGGAGCAGATTATGATCAGAAAACAAATGGTACAACCCCTGGAAACCGAACGGCTGCAGCTTCGAGGATGGAAACGTTCCGATGCTCCGCAGCTCTATGCATATGCATCCAACCCTAACGTAGGACCAAAAGCAGGCTGGAAACCACATGAATCCATTGCTGAATCACGAAAAATCATCGAAACCGTTTTTCGCGAAAGTCGCGTGTGGGCTATTATCGAGAAGACTGGCGGCAGGATCATCGGCAGTATCGGATTGTCCGAAGACAGACTGCGCCCCGGCGTGCGAAGTCTGGAACTGGGATATTCTCTTGCTGAAGAATTCTGGGGCCACGGTCTCATGACAGAAGCTGCAAAGCGCGTCATCGCATACGGATTCGAATACGTGGGCCTCGATGTCATGATGATCCGCACCGGGGAAGAAAACATCGCCAGCCAGCGCATCATCGAAAAATGCGGATTTCAGTACGAGGGCACTCTCAGACGCATCTACAAGATCTATGACGGCACGGTCAAACCCGTTCGCTGCTACACAATGCTGAGGGAAGAATACGATAGCCTCCGGCATGCCGGGGTGCTTTGAATCTGCAAAGGGAAAGGAAGAGAAACATGGCAAAGAAAAAAGACAAACATCAGCATAAAACAAACGCAGTCCGGATCGTGGAAGCGGCAGGGATCCCGTATGAAATGCACGAATATGAAGCACCGGAAGGATTCCTGGACGGCGTTTCCGTAGCAAAAGCACTGGGACAGGAGCCAGGATCCGTATTCAAAACGCTGGTCACCGTAGGACAGAGCCGGGAGTACTATGTGTGCGAGATCCCTGTGGATAAAGAACTGGATCTGAAAAAAGCAGCGAAGCACTTCGGCGAGAAAAAGCTGGAAATGCTTCCGTCCAGGCTTTTGACAGCCACCACCGGCTACATCAAAGGAGGCTGTTCCCCGGTAGGGATGAAGAAAGAATTTCCGACAGCTATAGATGCTTCTGCGGAGCAGCTGGAAAAAATCGCCGTCAGCGGCGGGAAAGTCGGACTGCAGATGGTGCTGCCGGTGAAAGCTTTGCAGGAAATCACGGGAGCTTGTTTTGTGGATCTCACCGTGGACAAATAACCGGTCGGAGAGCCGGGCACATAAATTGTCAGGTCGGAGAGCCGGATACATAAATTGTCAGAAAACTCTTTGGTAATAAAAAACAAATTACAAAAGATTTTTTTGTGATTTAAACATAAAAATTTTCAAAAATCTATTGACATAAAGGACGCTCTCATGTAGTCTAATACAGGGCATAGAGGAACTGTGCCCGATTTGATTGAAAAAAATAACAGGTTTACATAACACTGATAACGAGAGGAAGTCGATAGATATGGCGAAACGGTTAAATGAAGCAGTAGAAATCAGATGGCACGGACGGGGCGGACAGGGTGCGAAAACCGCATGTCTGCTGCTGGCAGATGTAGCCTTTAGTTCCGGCAAGCATGTGCAGGGATTCCCTGAATACGGTCCGGAGCGTATGGGTGCACCGATCACGGCGTATAACCGCATTACGGACGAGCACTGCAAGGTCCACTCCAATATTTACAAGCCGGATTACGTGGTGGTCGTTGATGAAACGCTGCTGAAATCCGTGGATGTGACCAAGGGCCTTAAGGAAAAAGGTGCGTTGATCATCAACAGCAAGAAGTCCCCGGAAGAGATCCGGCCGCTTTTAAAAGGATATAAAGGGAAAGTCTGCACTATTGATGCAGAGAAGATTTCCATGGATGCGCTGGGAAAGAATTTCCCGAACACTCCGATGCTGGGAGCAGTGGTGAAAGTCAGCCACGTCATCGATCAGGAACGGTTCATCCAGGATATGAAAGAATCTTTTCAGCATAAATTCCGCGGGAAAGAAAATCTCATAGAGGGAAATATGAGTGCACTGAAGAAGTCCATGGAAGAGGTAAAGGTAGGATAAACATGAAAACAAGAGCAAAAGATATCAATGAGAAGATCACCTGGCAGGAGCTGACTACAGGCGTAGAAATCTACGAACCGGCCACTTCTCTGCTGGTAGAGACTGGTGACTGGCGTGTAGATGTGCCGGTGTTCAAGGAGGATAAATGCAAGCAGTGCCTGCTTTGCGTGCCGTTCTGCCCGGACAGTTCCATTCCGGTAAAGGACGGTAAACGCCTTGATTTTGATTTTAAACACTGCAAAGGATGCGGCATATGCGTAGAGGTCTGCCCGTTCGATGCGATCGATTTTGTAAAGGAGGAAAAGTAGATGGCCAAGCGTGACAGAATGTCCGGCAACGAAGCCGTGGCAACAGCAATGAGACAAATCAATCCTGACGTCATGGGTGCTTTTCCTATTACGCCGTCGACGGAGATCCCGCAGTACTATTCCCGGTTCATCGCAGATGGACTGGTGGATACCGAGTTTGTACCGGTAGAGTCGGAGCACAGTGCCATGTCGGTGTGCATCGGAGCATCGGCAGCGGGAGCACGTGCGGTGACGGCAACATCTTCCGCAGGGCTGGCATTCATGTGGGAGCTGCTTTATGTGGCTGCTTCGGCGAGATTGCCTATCACCATGGCGGTGGTAAACCGGGCGCTCACCGGACCGATCAATATCAATAATGACCACTCTGACTCCATGGGAGCAAGAGACGCAGGCTGGATCCAGATCTATGCAGAAACCAATCAGGAAGTTTATGATAATTACATACAGGCAATGCCGATTTCGGAGACCATCCGTCTGCCGATCATGATCTGTCAGGACGGATTCATCACTAGTCATGGTGTGTCGAATATCGAGTTGCTGGAAGATGAAGAGGTCAAGGAATTCGTCGGTGAATACAAGCCTGAAAACTATCTGCTCAAGTCAGAAAACCCACTGGCGGTAGGTCCTTACGGAATTTCTCCGTACTACATGGAAGCCAAGCGTCAGCAGGCACAGGCCATGAAGGACGCTATGCCGATCATCATGGATGTTGCAAAACGGTATGAAAAGCTGACAGGCAGAAAATATGGATTCTTTGAGGAATACATGATGGATGATGCGGAAGTTGCACTTGTTGTCATCGGTTCCAGTGCCGGCACCGGGAAAGAAGCTGTAGACCGGCTGCGTGCAGAAGGTAAGAAGGTAGGACTGATCAAGCTGAGAGTGTTCCGGCCATTTCCGCGAGTACCTCTGGCAGAAGCTATGTGCAAGGTAAAGGCTGTAGCGATCATGGATAAGGCAGAGAGTTTCTCTAACAGTGGCGGCCCGCTGTTCAATGAAGCGAGAAACTCGCTGTACGATTTACCGAACAAGCCGTATGCCATCAACTATATTTATGGTCTCGGCGGCAGAGACATCACGGTGGAAGACTACTACGAGATCTATAATGATCTGTTTATCATATATGACACCGATGATCCGGGCGACGTATACCGGTATGTCGGGGTAAGAGATTCCCGTTATGCAGAAGGCGGATTCGATCATAGAAAAGAGTCGGAATAGCCGGAGAAAGGAGAAGGAATCATGGCTTACAATTTGAAAAAGGAACTGGAAAAACCGGAACGTCTGGCCGGGGGGCACAGACTCTGTGCCGGATGCGGCGCCGGGATCGCTGTACGCGGCGTCCTGCGTGCGCTGGAGCCGGAAGACAAGGCGGTCATCACCAATGCCACCGGCTGTCTGGAAGTATCCACGTTTATTTATCCACATACAGCATATTACGACAGCTA
>ERZ826764.336-NODE-336-length-68801-cov-9.052585_pt1 | contig 68801 bp, 69 predicted proteins | sample MGYA00519870_ERZ826764 | MGnify/ENA primary metagenome ERZ826764 (study PRJEB31778, sample SAMEA3449239) | human gut metagenome | biome: human gut; feature: human-associated habitat; material: faeces | place: United Kingdom | collected 2010/2012 ... | reverse complement strand
TGCGAGGAAGGCAAGCTGATCATTATGGCGGATACGGCGATGGCGCAGCTGAAGGAAGCGGAAAAGGCTTTCATGGAAGAGGAAACGAAGAAGCTTCAGCAGAAGTTCCTGAAGGAAAAGAAGGAACTGAGGGCGAGACTTGTCGCAGAAAGACAGGCTGTCTATGCCGGAGAGGCGGTGGCTGCCAATGTTTGATGCGAAGGACCTGGAATGTCTGGATCCGAAGTACTTCAGCATCATCATGGCGAACGAGTATGATGTCACAGTTATGAGCTGAAATACTGGCCATTACTGGTATGTGCATTGTACCGGTGTTCCTGGGGATATGGCGTGTATTATATTCCATAAACATAAATATAACCATCCTTACCACCAGCATGGTCATGGTAACAGTCTCCGGCAGGCTATCAGGAGCATTCAGAGTCACGATATGTGGCAAATGAATGGAAGGAAAAGATGATCACGTAAATATGCGCAAACCTGCATAAACAAGCACAAAACATCTAAAACATACAATACATTACAAGAAACATGAAATAAACAGCAAAATCATACAAATAACTTGAAATTTAGACCTGAAACTGTTATAATCATAAAATAAAGTAACTGTATGTAGGCGGATGTAGGAGAACTTAAAAATCATGGATAAATGGATGTCAATGAAGCAGGTTTGCGCATACCTTGGTATAAGCAGAGATACTGCAATGAAATGGATCAAGAATAAAGAAATGCCCGCTCATCAGATAGATCGCATCTGGCGTTTTGATAAGGACGAAATAGATGAGTGGATGCGAAATAACGGAAAAAGTCCAGATTAATAATAACGTGCTACCAGTCCGTTTTATGGGACAGCATTTCTGGCATAATATAATTAGTGGTTCTGTGGTGAACTGCGAAGAAAGGGTTATTGACCTATGGTAATAAACAAGCATGGTAGCTTCTATTTAAGAAGTGGCTGGGGAACAAAGATTATCCAGGCAGTGGAAGCTGACAACATGATTTTTTCGCCTGCTAATGAGCAGGAAGCTGTTGATAGAATCGGCTTAGGCCGTGTCATGATAAAGGCGCTCAGATATTGGGCTGATGCATCAGGGCTTACAACTGAAGAAAAAGTACAAGGTGGAATCGCTGAAAGAAGAACTGATCTGTTTGATTTGCTTGAAGCAAATGATAGGTATTTTCAGAAGCCCGGAAGTCTGTTGCTGCTTCACAGAAACATAGCGCTGAATGAGGAAAACGCCACGGCGTGGTATTGGGCTTTTAATGAGTTTGATAAGCAAGCGTTTACCAAGGAAGAATTTGTGGATGGATTACACTATTTCCTTGCTGTAAATGAAATGTCCATAAAGAAAGCTACGGTAGACAAAGAATTTAACTGCTTTAAGAATACCTATTTAGCGGAGAAGAAGTTTGATATCAAAACAGTAATGGATGAAGATACATATCCATTCTTTGGATCGTTGCATCTACTGAGAATAAATGAAGATAAGAAGTTTGAAAAAACGTATCTGACCAAAGCGGAAATGCCGCTGCATATTTTGATTTACGCTATAGCGAAGGATAATCCCGAAGAAAGCGGTCACAGGGGGCAGGTTAGCATAGATAAAATCATGGAAGAAAAGAGGCAGGTGGGTAAGTATTTCCCGATGAGATATTCAAAACTCATAGATATGCTTCTGGAAGCGGAAAACAAAAAGCTGCTTACACTCAATAACAATTTCGGCAACAGGTTTATTGAGTTTTCGGACGTTCAGTATGATAAATTGCTGAACGAATACTACATGGAATAGAGGATATAACAGATGGATTATACAAAACTGGTTACAAAGAGAGGGCAATATAAGTATTCTGTGAATATTTGCTTTGATCTTCGGGATGAAGAGCGTATTGCGGGATTCATTCCGAACGTGACCACAACGGAGATTTTCAGAGAATATCTCGGAGGGATGATCAGGGGCAATTCTGACACTCATTCCAGAATACTGTATGGCTCATATGGTACCGGTAAATCTCATTTGCTAACAGTAATGTGTGCTGTTTTAGGACACATTAACATAAGGGGAGAAGGGTTTAGGAATTTCACAAAGCTGATCGAAAAGTATGATAAAGAACTTGCGGCAGATATACGTAAGTTTGCAAAAGAGAAAAAGCCATATCTCGTTGTACCGGTTTATTCGGATTACGATGATTTTGGAAAGTGTATTTCTCGCTCTCTTAAGAAGGAACTGGACAGAAACAATATTCATGTTACTTTTAAAGGCTTTTTCGATGAAGCTCTTGCTTTGGTTAAGAAATGGAAAACGGGTAAGGAATCATTATCAAGGTTAGAAGAGGTATGTAAGAAACAGAAGACAACGATAGAGGATCTTCTTAAGGGATTGTCTACGTATGATTCCTCATGCGAAAAGATATTCAACAAGATTTATTCGGGAATGTCTTATGGAGCAGCATTTAACAGCACTGCGGGAAATCTGATAGACAATATGAATTATGCCAATGAGGCAATCAAAGATAGATACAGAGGCATTGTGCTTGTTTTTGATGAATTTGGTAGATATGTTGAAGATTATGGCGAAGTATTAAAAGTTAAGGCTGTTCAGGATCTGGCAGAATACTGTGATCATTCGGATTACAACAATCATTTAATTTTGGTATCACATAAGCAATTATCCATGTATACCAACGCCATGAAGAAGAGCATAAGTGATGAGTGGAAGAAGGTAGAGGGAAGATTCAAAGCAACCTCGATAAATATAAAGTATGATCAGTGCTTGTCGCTTATAGGAAATATTATTCCAAAGAATCTGACTCATTGGAGACCGTTTAAGAATAAATTTGACCAAACATTAAATGACTTATATAGCCAGGCGTGGGATTTCAAGGGCTTTATGCTTCCACCGGAAACAGACGGTGGTTCTGCGTTTGAGGATGGATACCCGCTTCACCCGATAACACTTTTTGCACTTGATAGGTTATCAAAAAAAGTGGCTCAGAATGAGCGTACATTCTTTACATATCTGGCAGGTGATGAAGAAAATACCCTTTTCTCTCAGCTGCAGAATTATGATACAAAGGAGTTTCATTTCATAGGGCTGGATGCCATCTATGATTATTTTGAATTGAACATAAAGTCATTTAAGACGGATGATTCATATGCGGTATATAAGAAACTGCAAATTGCATTAAACAAGTTAGGAACCGATAAAAAAGGATATCAGACCAAGATACTTAAGACTATGGCGGTCATAAGCATTATTTCGGATACCGATGTGCTTATTGCTGACAGAGATACATTGGTTTGTGTTGTTGATGGTAATCGACATGATGTCGAGGCGGCGATTGATAATCTTGAAAAGAAAAAGATTATCAAATATATGCGTCAATATGGTTACTATGATTATTTCGATAGCAGCATATTTGACCTGGAAAAGATGATCGAGGATAAAGTACCCGGCATCAACGATGAAATGGTAGTGCGGATTTTGAATGAAAAATTCGCTGATTTTGCATTGTATCCGTACAGGTATAATGAAACGTATTTTATTAACCGTGTCTTTGTTCCTGCATTTGCCACAAGGGGAGAACTTACGAAGAAATCCTTCCACAATACGTTACCAAAGTATTATGACGGAACCGTTATTTTCGTTTTGGATGATCAGGCAGATGAAAAAGAATATGCGGAAATGACGGGATTACCGAAACGCACGCTGCTTGTTGTCAATGGAAAATCGAAGGCTGTAGAGGAAGAGGTAAAGCGTTATATTGCCCTTCAATACTTCTACTCAAAGAAGGATGAGCTTGCAGAGGATGATCCGACTGTTGTAAATGAGCTGGCTTTATACTTAAGCGAACAGGTCACTATTGTCGAAGAACTTATTCGTAAATGGAGATCGCTTCAGGATTCGGGAACATTTGTAATGAATAACGGGAACCTGATTGATATTGCGTCCGAAAAAGAATTTTCTGATGTGCTGTCGGATATTATGGAGGCTGCTTTTGATAAGACACCGATGATCAACAATGACCTGTTGATCAAGAATAATCTGACGGGAGCAATTAGACTGGCACGGAAAAAAGCGGTTGAGCGCATAATGGGACAGGATGATATTTATGATGGATGCCCGAACTTGTCTCCTGAATATAACATCCTAAGAGCCGCATTATCGAAAACGGGTATTGCAGATAATAACAATATAAGTATGAAGAACCGCGTGTCAGAAGATGAAATGCTATATCTTCCGGATGAGAGACATACTTTATCGGGCAGTCCGGTAATGAATGCCATACAGAAAAAATTGCGCAAGGCTGAAAGTGAAAGACTTGCCTTAAGTGAACTGTATGAGATGCTGAAAACGGAGCCTTATGGATTGAGAGATGGAGTAATTCCGGTATTACTTGCGTATGCATTACGTAATTACCAGAATGTATCTCTGTATTTTCATGGAAATGAGCATTCGTATACTGAAGAAGAGCTGGTTAAGGCGTTGTCGGAGCCGGAAAATTATACATTGTTTATTTGTAATTGGAAGGAAGAAGAGATTGCCTATATTGAAGGCTTGGAAAAACTGTTTACAGAATATCTTCCAAAGGGTGATGGTCTCAATAGATTAGAAGAATTGTTCAAAGCGATAAATACTCATTATGCTTCAATCTCAAAGAGTGCCAGAACGACAGAAGTATATGTGTCTGACCTTGCAAAGCAGTATAGAGATATTCTGAATATTTCCTACAAGGATTATAATGCGTTTTTCTTTGAGGTGCTTCCTAGACTGAATCCCGATTTGCATGAATTGGTAATTCAGATTGGAAATATCAAAGAAGAACTTGGATCTGTAAAAGAAAAACTCTATGTAAGAGTTGTGAGAGTAATCAAGCAGATATTTGAATTGGATGATTCGGATGACCTGATGCAGTATATGCAGGATTTGTATCGTGAAGAGTGGGAAGAGAAAAGTCAGAAAGCATTCGATTATACCACGAACAATGTACTTGATCTTGTATCAAGAGCTTCTGAGATGGATGAAGAGCATTTCGTCCTAGAGTTAGCTAAGGCAACAACAGGATTTGAATTATCATACTGGGCAGATAATAAGATCAACGGCTTTGAAGAAATACTCAGAGATACTGTTAATAAATTGAATGAGTACAATCCTGAGGATGTCTTGCAGCAGGGAGAGATGAAGATAACTATTGAATCTGCTGACGGAGCTCCTTTGATAACACAATTCTCAAATGAGAAGCTATCTACCACAGGAAAAATGATGCTGAAGAAGATGAAAAGCACACTGGGTGATTTTGGAGAATCTATCAGCTATGAAGAGAAGATTTCTATTTTGACAGAAATAATGAAGGAGATTATTGGTTAGAGGTGACAGTCTATGATTTATTGGTGCAAGAAATGCAAGACACCTGTGTTTGATAAGGGATTGCATAGTTGTTTTTGCGATGGAAAGATGAAAAAAATATCTGAAGGTTCCATATGCAATCCGGTATTTAAGCAGGAAAGAAAACTACTGGAAAAAATCATGGACTGTGATTATGGAAATCAGAGCATTTGGTATCTGGGAGCAAGCAAGTATTTTATTGATGAGCAGATAGTTAAAGTGCCATACAGAGATTGGTACAAGGCTAAGAAACATTTGGAGGTGGCGGAGGAATTACGAAATAACATAGAGGTTGAGAGGAATTACGCACCGTATCTCTCTGTTGTTAAGGCAAATGAAGCATACCTGAATCAGTTGGTATACGAAGCTGAGCATTACATTGTCGAAACATTGAATAAATACAAGGGGGATAGTTATATTCCTACTGTATCTTTTTCAGGTGGAAAAGACTCTACTGTGGTAAGTAGACTTGTGATGGATGCGCTTCAGGATAATGCCGTAATCCATATGTTTGGGGATACGACTCTTGAATTTAAGGAAACATATACGTATGTTACTGAGAAGTTTAGGAGAGAAAATCCAAGGGTGCCGATGATTCCGAGCGAAACAGAGAATGATTTTTTTAAACTCTGCAAGGTGTTCGGGCCACCAAGCCAGCATGAGCGTTGGTGTTGCACGATTTTTAAGACAAGTAATCTGAACAAAGAGTATGAAAATCTTCCGGGAAACAGCTTGACATTTCTTGGAATAAGGCATAGTGAGTCCGTTGCACGATCCGGGTATGACAGAACGCAGGAAACATCGAAGATTTCTTCACAAGTAAATGCCATGCCGATTATCGAATGGACGGATTATGATGTTTGGCTCTATATATTGGCAAAAAATCTACTGATAAACGACTGCTATCAGTATGGTTACAAGAGAGTTGGATGCTGGTGCTGTCCGAATAATTCTGATTGGTCGATGATGCTGACGGAAATATACCATCCGGAAGATATGCAGCGATGGAAGGATATGGTATATGAGTTTGCGGAGCGCACAGGAAAAACGGATCCAGATGATTATTACGAAGAAGGCAGATGGAGAATACGTAGAGGGGCAAGCGGTTTAAAGGTAAAAAATGTCACTATTGCCGATACACCTTGTAATCTGTCAGATCGTGCAAGAAATGTAATCATCGAAAAGAAACTGCAAAAGGATGTACTGGAACTTTTTAAGCCTTTAGGAGATCTGAAGGTTGTCGAAAAGAAAGATGCCACATATGTTCAGATATTTGATGTGGATAAATCCGGTGAGTATAGAAAAACATGCGAACTGATTCTTACATATGGAACCACAGTCATAAAGGTTTTGCCGGAAGAGAGAATAGATGCGACGAACCTTGTGAATAGGATCAAATGTCAGATGCGTAAGTACCAGTTCTGTATCAGATGTTCGGCGTGTGATTCGACTTGCCCACATGGAGCTATTGATACTATTCATGGACAATATACGATTGATGAAAACAAGTGCCAGCATTGTAAACATTGCATTGCGAAGTTTTATAATGGCTGCATTATGTGTGATGTACTTTCATCAAGGAAGGGTACACAATGATTTATTTTGACAATGCCGCTACAACTAAATACAAGCCGGACGAAGTTATTGAGGCATTGAATTACTATCTCAGGGAAATAGGCGTGAGTCCGGGGAGAGGAAGCTATTCGCTTGGAATTGAAGCATCCCGTATGCTTTATAAATCCCGGACAGCGGTAGGAAAATACTTTGGCATGAGTAGCCCGGAGAAAGTTGTTTTCACAAAAAACTCAACAGAAGCCATAAATCTTCTGTTTAATGGACTGTTGAAAAAGGGTGATCACATAATAATTTCATGCTACGAGCATAATGCTGTTCTAAGACCATTACATGATCTGAAACAAAAGGAGATTATTGAATACTCTGTTATCAGCCGTGATGATCTGGATATGTGTGCCGAGGATATTTTTGCAAAGTATTCAAAGGATAACACACGTATGCTTGCATTGACTTTAGCAAGTAATTTGACCGGCAGGATTGTTTATAAAGAAGAGTGGATGAAGTATTTCCATAGCAAGGGGATAATTACTTTTATCGACTCTTCACAGGGAGCCGGAAAAATGATCATAAATATGAAGGATGCCGGCGTGGATTTTTTGGCATTTACAGGGCATAAAGATCTGTATGGCGTTCCGGGCATCGGTGGACTGTGTTGCGAATCGAAAGAGCATTTTATCCCTTTGATTCAAGGCGGTACGGGAATACACGGAGAAAACTTTGTTAATCCGGACATTTTCCCGGAAGGCTACGAAGCGGGAACATTGAATATGCCTGCAATTTGGGCACTAAAAGCAGGAATAGAGTATATTGATTCTCATGCTGATGAGATCAGGACTACGGAAAAAGAATTGATGGCATATCTCCTTCAAGGACTGTCAGAAATAGATGGACTACGGGTTTACGATGTGGATGAGAAGAGAGTATCCACATGCTGTTTTACTCTCGATGATCTTTCATCGGATAAGACCATATCGCTGCTGGACAGTAAAGGGATATGTGCCCGTGGCGGTATCCATTGTGCGATACTGGCACATGAGACTATTGGCACTGTAGAAACTGGGGCGGTCAGGATCAGCTTGAATTATAAGAATACAAAAGCTGAGATTGATCAGCTCTTAAATACATTACGAAGCAGGTGATTTTATGCATATCGTTTTTTTCAGTACAAGCGATGTTTTTAAGGCGGAAGAGATTCTGAATGAAAAGAACATAGAATGCAAGGTGGTTCCTACGCCGGTTCAGGATAAGGCATATTGCGGTGTGTGTGTTGAGACGCAAGATCGACAGGCAAAAACTCTTATGGGAGACATGGAATTTAAGGTGTTGGAATAAAGACAGAGGGAGGAACGGGAATGTCGTTTAGGGATATACCGCTGCTAAGGTATTACAAAACGTACAAAAACAATGTTGTTAAAGAATTCTATACACCGGTTCTTAAACAAGCCGTTCTTTACCAACGTGCTGTAGGATTCTTTACTTCGGGAGCCTTGATTGACCTTACAAAGGGCTTAAGAGGTCTTACGAGAAATCATGGAAAAATACAGTTTATTGTATCTCCCAGACTATCGGAGGAAGACATTGCTGCAATAAATAAAGGCTACGAGCAAAAAGAGATTATTGGTCGCGCATTGATGCGGGATTTCAAGGAGCCTGAGAATTATTATGAAGAAGAAAGACTGAACTTTCTTGCATATCTGATTGAAGAAGGTTTTCTTGATATCAAGGTCGCATTCACGCCACCGCAAAAAGCCACCGGTATGTATCACGAGAAGGTGGGAATTGTCACGGATGAAAATGGAAATAAGATTGTGTTTACCGGGTCGCTGAACGAAACGATAAATGCTTTTCATGTTAATTCCGAATCTATTGTGGTGTTCAAGTCTTGGGAGGAATCCAAGGCCTATGTGGATGAAATACAGAGGGATTTTGAGCAGCTTTGGGATAAGCAGGACGATGATTTGGAGATACTTGATTTTCCGAAAGTCCTTAAAGAAAAATTCGAGGTTATGAGAAAGCCGGACCTTGATGATTTCTTCAAATCTGAATCCTATGTGGAAGAGGATGATAATCCTGCTGAAGAAGAGAGTATCCCAGATCGCGGCATACCTCATACACCAACGGGATTTGATTTCAGAGAATACCAAAAAGATGCTATTAAAGAATGGGCTCAGCACGAATATCGCGGAATACTCGATATGGCTACCGGAACGGGAAAGACATATACGGGATTAGGCGCGGTTGTCCATCTGTATGAAGAAAAGAAGAGACTGGCTATTGTCATCGTATGTCCGTATCAGCACTTGGTAGAACAGTGGGTTGAGGATATTGAGCTGTTCAATATGAATCCTACGATAGGATATTCTGCATCGAAGCAGCATGATTGGAAAAAGCGACTTGAAAACGATGTGCTGGACTTTTCTCTTGGAGTAATTGATACATTCTGCTTCGTAACGACAAATGCAACATACTCATCCAAGTTTGTCTGTGAGCAGATGAAACAATTAGGGAAAGACACATTATTGCTGGTTGATGAGGCACATAATTTTGGCTCGACGAATCTGAGGAATAAACTATATCCGAATATACAGTATCGGCTTGCGTTGTCTGCAACACTGGACAGACATGGAGATGAAGAAGGCACACAGGCTCTAAAGGATTATTTTGGTGATAAGTGTATTGAGTATGATCTGAAAAGGGCGATAGATGAAAAGAAGCTGACACCATACTACTATTATCCTGTTTTGGTGTATCTCGATGATGAAGAATACGAGAGATATAAGGAACTATCGTATCTTGCATCAAAAGAGTGTCATAAAGACAGGCACGGAAAATTGATTATTACTGAAAAAGGAAAGCGCCTCTTGCTTCAAAGAGCGCGGGTTGTTGCCGGTGCGAAAAGCAAGCTGACAAAACTCCGTGAACTGATGGAGAAATACAAGGATGATACCCACATACTTGTCTACTGCGGGGCTACACGAACACAGGACTTTTTGAATGATACTTCAGACCGTGATGAGGAAGGCGAGCGTCAGATTGTTTCGGTTTCCAAGATGCTTGGAAATGAACTCGGAATGAAGGTGACACATTTTACTTCCAATGAATCGGCTGAGGAACGTGAAGTTATAAAACAGTGCTTTGCTACGGCATCTCCGTATCAGGCGATAATTGCAATTAAGTGTTTGGATGAAGGTGTAAACATACCGAGCATAAAAACGGCGTTCATTCTTGCGAGCACTACTAATCCAAAGGAATATATACAGAGAAGGGGAAGGGTGCTGAGGTTGGCAAAGAATAAACCGTATGCTGTGATATACGATTTTGTTACACTTACGGAACCGCTTGAAGATGTGAATCCGTACAATCCGGATTTTAACTGTGAAAAAGCACTTGCAAAGCGAGAACTTCAGCGAATCATCGAGTTTGGCAAGATCGCCAAGAATGCGCGTGATTCAGATGAACTGATAAATGATATTGAAACGACATTTGGTCTCACTCAAAAAGAAACGGAGGTAGCAGTCGATGGAGATGAATTCGAATGAATCCTTGGATGAGAAGAAGGTTGATACCATCAAATTGAGGTTGTTAGAGTTGGAAACCGACAATATTGTTAAGAAGGAATCCAATCCGGCCATGGTGGATAAGATCCAAAGGATGATAATGACGGAGGTGGAGAAGCGATGATCATACAAAGTATCGAAATGAATAATTTTCGACAATATGTCGGAAAGCAGAAAATCGAGTTCTCCACCGACAAGGAAAAGAATGTCACGGTTCTTATTGGTGTAAATACTTCAGGAAAGACTACGATCATAAGGGCTTTTGAGTGGTGCTTATACGGGAAGAATGGATTTGAGGATCCTGTTCTTCTTAATAGTGATGTGCGTTCAAATATGCATGTTGGTGATACTCAGACCACATATGTTGCTGTAACTTTCATCCACGATGATATGCAGTACATTTTGAAAAGAAGTTTCACCTATGTGTGTAGCGATAGAAGAACAGAGGGGAACGATGTCGTTGTTACGCTTAACAAGAAGCCGGATGAGGATCTGACGCTGGAATACTTGTTGCAGGATGGTCAGACCAAAACGAATGTCGAAAGAAACAACATTGAAGAATCCATTGATAGGGTATTACCGACAGATCTGTCTGACTACTTCTTCTTTGGCGGTGAGCGTATTTCTGGTATAGCAAACAGAGCTGATCTCTCCAAGGCTGTTCGCGGACTGATGAGGTTGGATGTGCTTGAACATTCCAGGGATCATCTTCAGGCTGTTGCAAAGAAGTTTAACGGTATGATTGATACTTCTGGAAATGCGGCTGCACAAAGGGCGCGTGACAGCCTTGACACATATAAAAAGAAGAAAGCTGTATTGCAGGAGAATCTTCAGAATGCAGAGAAGGAAAGGGACTATTGGTACGGAAAAGAAAAAGAATACAGTGTCGAATTATCCAAAAGCAATGTAGAGCAGGTAAAGGCCGCTAAAAAGGAACGCGATCGTATAGAGAGTTCCTTGAAAAGGGAAAAGGAACGCTTGGAAGCCTGCAAAAAAGCAATGGTAGCAGCATTCAATATGAGACCGTATGCCTTTTTCGGAATGCCTGCCATCAAAAAATCTCTGGAAATTCTTGAAGCGGTAAAGGAATCTACAGAGAGCGTTCCGGCAATGGAGCAGGAATCCATTGATTATCTGATTCACAGAGGTATCTGTATTTGTGGCACAAGATTGGACGTTGGAACCAAACCTTATGAGCTGGTAATGGCTGAGAGAAGGAAACTGCCGCCGGAGCAGATTGGAACAGTAGTAAACAACTATAAGAATAAAGCCGAAGGCTATTTGGCTGGAAGTGAGTCATATTGTGATACGGTTGGAGAAAAATACAAAGAGTATCGTGAGACCCTTCGTCGGATCGGACAGCTTGAAGACGATCTGAAGAAACAGTCTGAAATGATTATTGATGACACGGATGCTAAGGCTATAGAAGATAAAAGAAGAGAAGCTGTTACAAAATATAAGGAGGCGATGGACGATTACAATCAGATTAATGCTGATATCGGTAGCTGCGATGCGAATATAAAGAACTGCGAAAATGCTATAGAGAAATATGCAAAGAGTAGTTCGAAGAATTCTAAGGTGGCGCGGTATATCGCATATGCTGAAAAGGTTCTGGAATGGTTGATAGAGACTTACCAGAGTAAGGAAGTTATTGTACGTGAGCAGCTGCAAAAAAGGGTTAATGATAATTTTGCCAAGATGTATCATGGTGAGCGTTCAATTCTTATCGATGAGAAGTACAGGGTGAAATATGCAGATGTTACCACTGAGGAATCTGATGGATTGAAGGCTGTTAAGAGCTTTGCCTTCATCGCGGCGTTGGTTTCAATGGCAAAGGATAAGATCCTTGATGACAGTGAAATGAAGCTTGGACAGGTCTATCCGCTTGTGATGGATGCTCCGTTCTCTAATGTTGATGAGATCCATATTGATAACATTTGTAAGATTCTTCCAAAGACTGCTAATCAGGTCATTATGGCTGTTATGCAGAAAGACTGGGAATACGCCGCAAAGAATCTAGAGCAATATGTGGGAATCAGTTATACCATATTGAAAGATCGTGATGGTGATGGTAAGGAGATCGATACATCCACACACATCAGGAAGGAGGCAACAAATGTTTGATGGTAATCAGGATTTTACTGGTGTACAGGCAAACTATCTGAAAGATTTATGCGAATTGAGGGGAAATGTTCCGGACAGAGCTGCCCACAACAATTTTAAGATTTTCAATTCGTATGTTGATGCCTATACAGTATGCTCTCTTATAGGATATCAATATAGGCGTAGGATTCCGATGGGGTCCGCTGCGGATGGCGATGTTGGTATCTTGCTGGAACAGATCTCGAAGAAAAAGTCAGAACTGCGGTTTGTATATCAGATTTTGATGCTGATAGATGAAGACTCTGAACCGGATGAAGAGAAACGGATCTTTCGTGCTTTTAAGCTCTCGGAGACATCAGAAGAAGATAAGGAAAGAATCGCTGAGAATATGAAGATTTTTAATGAATACTTCTTAGGCGGGGTTGAAGTCCTTCACGAACAGTTTGTGGATGAATGTACTGATGATGATTCTTATCTGAGACGTATGTATGAATATGTAAAGAAGTTCAATGAAGAACAAGATGGGGAGGCATTAAAAGCTAGTATTGATAGCTTTTTAAACAAGTAATGATATGATCAAAGGAAGGAGCAGAGAAGCGAGTGTATGTGACGATTTTGTGCTAAATGCATATCAAGAATATTCCGTCGATACAGTGGCTAATCTGCTCTTGCCAACGGGATTCTTGATAGACAGAACAACACAATACTCAGGAAGCCTCGAAAAATTTGTTTTTTTAAAGGGAAATACGAGCGAAGTCTATTCAAAGTCGGAAATTGATTTTATAGACGACATAGTTGATTTTTGCATATTCAGAGATTTTTATAAGAAGACCAGGAAGGGTATGATTCCTTGTCGTATTGTGTCTGCAAAGATTGACAACAACATGGATATTGTATCATCTGGAATTGCTTTTACAAAAATCATGAACAAAGCCATAGATGGACTGAACATAGGCTTTGTTATAAGCGAAGAAGGCATTCTGTTTACCGGAAGACTGTTTGAACAGGGGGATAATATAGGTTGCTATGTTTCAAATCTGATTCAGACGGAGGAACAGTATGATGAAATCGTAGCAGATCTGATATTTGGGGATTTATATGACAGCTTCATTGATTATTATTCCTATATCAAGAGTGTAATACATTATACTGAAGAGACGGTTCCTTATGGAGATACGTTAAGAAGTGCTCATAGGATTCCATATGCATATATTGAAGAACTACATGATTTGGAAGCTCGATTAGGTGTCAGTTTTGCAAGAGAAATTGAAAGATGTTTCTTTGAAAATGAAGAACCGGAAGAGCTACCGTATTGTGAAAAGGTCAAAGAGTGCGAAGAGTATCTGTTTAAGATTGAGTCTTCCAGAGTTAATACGATGGAAATACTCTTTGAAGCTGAAGAAATGGAGCGTCTTGCTTCGGAAGCTGAGCAAAAGAATGATGAGATGCTTCAGCAAAACAACGGTGATGAACACACAGAGAGCGATATAGATGAAGAGACAAAGGCTTTGTTAGATGATCCAGAAGGCATGATAAAAATGCTGAAGAAGAAACGGGGGATTTGATGGCTGGTTTCGATTTGAAAGAAGGGAGATATGAAGTAAGGAATGCCTCAGACGATGAGCTGTGGTCTGCTTTTGCGTGCGTTTTTTCTTCTAAATCGAGAAATGATTCCAGTTATAAATATGGTTTCTTAAAAGCGATTATTGATAATCTGTATAATGTTGATAAGGATCTGAAGCTTACGTTTGATCAGCTATTTAGTAAATTCGGAGAAATATATTGGAATCTTATCCTGAAGCACAGTTTAAGACAGAAAGCTGCTACAAACGATAACAGAGAAACATATCTTGAGCAGGTGCTTCATGCTGCCGTTAATAAATATAGAATAATTGAACCTATACCATATGAGAGTTTGACGGCAGAAATGATGCTGGATATTTCCCATCAGGTCAAAATGAAATGCAAGAAATATGTTGTAGGAGCATTGTTTGAGGATACGAATCGTCTTTTTTATTCTTTTTCAAAGAAGGAAGAGTGGTTGCAGATAAATCCTGTGATGTATGAGTTTATCTGCAAGCACAAGGTTGTCATAGAAAAGCTGAATTATTATGAATGGGCACGGTTCCTCGAACGGGTGAACGAGGAAGCTGTTGCGACAAAACTGCTTGATAAGATAGATGAAAGCGCTAAGAGAAATAATCTTTCTGCTTATCGCCAGATTCTTTATGAAGAGTTTGAGAGCAAGAATTGTTTCTATTGCGGAAGACCTTTACAGCCTGGCAAGATTGATGTTGATCATTTTATACCTTGGTCATTTATCAAGGATGATAATCTGTGGAATCTGGTTCTTTCCTGCCCGACCTGTAATCGGAGGAAGAATGACAGGTTGCCAGATGGAAGATTTTTGACGGATATTATAGACCGTAATCAGCATATCCTGATTGAGTTCCATAGACCGGAAATGCAGAATTATCAGTCACGAATGATCAGCTATGTATATAATTGGGCGAAGATAAACGGTTACGATAGAACATGGCAGCCGGATACGAAGGCGGTATTGACAAAATGAGTAATAAGAGCACAGAACGAAAATGGGATCGTGAGGAAGTTGTGATCCTTGTGGTGGAGTATTTTAGGACAAAGAACCTGTCTACTGATGAAATTAACCAGACACACCAGGCGATAAGTGATTTCCTGAGACAGCGTGAAGAGATTCTGACCGGAGTACCGGTATCAGACATCTTTAGAAATTATGCAGGGATACATATGCAGTCAGGAAGGATCCGCTGTCTGGATCCGGAAACGCATTATTCCGGAATGCAGGGAACAAAGCTTCAAAAAGAAATAGTGCAAGAGTATCTTAAGGATCCGGCAGCACTTATTACAGAAGCAGATCGGATATATGATAAATATGGAAGAGACCAATAAAACCATAGATTACTATAACAGTAATGCGGCTCAATATTTTTGTAGTACCGTGAATGTGGATATGTCGGAGTGCTGCGAGAGATTCCTTAAATATGTTGTCCCCGGAGGCAGAATAATTGATATCGGAGCCGGAAGCGGCAGAGATATCAATTATTTTAAGGATAGAGGCTATGTTGTCGAGGGCATAGATGCGTCTGAGGAAATGTGCCGGTTAGCAGCTGATTATTCTGGTGCAGAAGTTAACTGTGATAGTATTCAGGATTGGCATCCTGAAGGGAAATACGACGGAATATGGGCTAACGCATCGTTGCTTCACCTTTTGTTGAACGAGATAGAAGAGTTTGTTTGCCGAGCTTCGGATTATTTGAAGCCAAATGGGGTGTTTTATATTTCCATGAAGACAGGCATTCAGACTGGATGCGATAATAATGGAAGGTTCTTCATCGATTTCTCAGAGGAAAAAGTACAACAAATTGTGGCGAAAAGCACATCGTTAGAGATTATTGATACTTGGATCACGGCTGACGCATTAGGTCGAAATGAGGCAAAATGGCTTAATGTGATTATACAGAAAAGATAGTGCTTACATAGGATTCTACAGGGAAAAGACTCACAGAAGCGGGTCTTTTTTAAATGCAACATATTTGCTTTCAAAAGCGCTTGACAAATTCGATGCGCTGAACTATACTTACAATGAAAACAGCAGTTGCTTTCAAAAGCACGCACCTTGAAAATAAAAGCAAATCGAAAAAGGAGGATAGTAATGAGCGTTACGTTACTAGCCCAAAAGGGCAAAATGGGCGACAACACTTACTACATCACCACTATGAAGGCAAACACTCTGATAAAAACAGTTGGTTATGCCTGCGAGATGGAAAAGTGGCCAGATATGACCGTGGATGAGCGAATGCAGCGGGAGATCAAAGGCGACAGAGTAGTATCAGAAATCGTTCCATATATTGTAAATGATCCTGAATGGTTTTTTGGTTCTCTGATCATCGATGTTTATTCCGGTTGGGAGCAAGTTGAATTCCAGGACATTCAAGAAGTGTGTCAGACAAAGCTGGCGGCATATAAAGAAACGCTTAGAGACGCGGGATTTCTTACACTACCAGATAATAAGTCCTTGATTGCTTTGGATGGACAACATCGTTTGGCTGCGTTATCTATCGCAATAAGAGGCGAAAATGGAATTCCTGGAAGCGTAAAAGTACCAGAATCTCTGAGAAATGATCTTGTTCCGCATCCGGAGATTGGGAATGCGGATGTTACGGTAATCTTTATTAAGCACGAATCAGATACAAAGATTCGAAAGATATTCAATAAAGTAAACCGATATGCTAAACAGACATCGAAAGGCGACAACATAATTACCTCTGAAGATGACATGATCGCAATTATCACCAGGGCAATGTTTAGTGGATCGGAGGATGCGCCGTTAAGGCCAATCAATAATCAGGAACTCGTGAATTGGAAATCAAACACAATTCCTCGTAGAAGCAGGATGCTTACTACGGCAGCAGCAATCTACACTATGACAGAAGTACTTCTTGAATATTATGATATTACTTCCAAGACACGTAGAGACGAGGAAAAGCTCGAACAGGGAATGAAGTTCATGAAAGAGTTTTGGAACAAAACGATGTCAGAGGTTAATGCTTTTAAGGATTATCAGAAATATATTTCAGATGGTAATTCGCTTGAAGCATATAGAAAGAAGAATCTACTTCTAAAGCCGGTAACACAAATGGCGTTAAGTCAAGCGGTAAGACTTGCAATGGATTATGGATTTGTTTATGAGGATCTGATTCCGAAAATTAACAAAATTAATTGGGATCCGGGGTTTTATGCATGGTCAAATGTTCTTGTTACAACAGGCAGTAGCAAGAAGATGATAACTGGTTCACAGGCATTGAAAGACGCAGGCAGTCTAATTGCATACATGCTGGTAGGAGAGAAATATAATAAGGAAGAGCAAGAACGCCTTCTGAAAGTTATCCGAGAAGCAAATGACAATGAGGAGGCTGAGCTTCCACCTGTTGTAGAATTAGGGGGCTGATTTATGGGAAAGTTAATTGATGTAAAAAATGCGGAGCAGGAAAAAGCGTTTGAACTTCACGGTAATCCAGATGCCCTGTACTTAAGCGTAAAATGCAGCGACAATAAACATCATTCAAGAATTGTTGTCATCAAAGTTAGTGATGCGCTATATCAAATTGCCAAGACAATAGGTCCAGAGAGATGGAAGGCAGTTTGTGAACAGGCATCATCTACAAGTTAATACAAGAGCCGAGCTCAGATCCGTTTGTAACGAGGTCGTCATGCCGGAGTTGATTCTTTCACTGGTACTGGAGGAATTGGCTTCGGCTTTTTTATATTAGCTGATATAGGAAAGGGAGGTGAGGCCTATTGTAAAGGCAGACACATCGTACCAGGACCTGATTGGAATGTTTGGATCGGATTATGAAATGCCGCCGATGGCGGATTTCGAGAAAGGAGATGAGATTGAATATCGTTGTCCATACATTCCGAAATGCCCGACCAAAGCTAAATGCTTTGCGGTTGCAACACCAAAACCGTTGCAGGAGAATGAGATCTTGAACATAAAATGTCATCTTTGCGGTGACCGTAAAATACCGGTTTATGCAGGGGCGGCAGCAAGAAAAATAAGATAATATCGAGTCACTCGTAAAGCCACTTGGATGCGCATTACAGGACTCAGAGCCACGATGATTATATCGTCGTGCTTTGATTTCTGGAAATGTGATCTAAGTGGCTTTTTTGTTGTTTGGACAGGAGATAGGTCAGAAAAATGAGCCTGAAATCTTCTTTGTACAGTAGATGAAGATCCGCGACGGCGGTGAATCATAGATTTACGTCCTGTAAGGGATGACGTTAAAAGACCTGCATCCGGAAAGATGAATGCCTATCGCGAGGGCATTGTCTGACTTGGAGTACGGGTGCTGTTGAAATTTCAATACAAGCCAGCCTTGCAGACGGGCGTGGTCAAACACTGAAACGGAGGATGTTTCAATGGATGATCGCCTTATAAAGCTGGGAATGTCATCGGATTTCTCCGGTTTCAGAGAAACGGAGAAAAAAGATGACAAAAGAAGTAACACAGGCAACTAAGTCAACACAGGAAAAAAGAGAGAAAAAGACATGCGACGGCACACCGATCCCGGAGGGATATGTGCTGGCGCCGGTATGGCTGAAGAGGGATTTCGTTAACGAAGCATCGTATATCAAGTCCGAGAACCTGACCACCAGAAAGTACGCGGGGATTACATTCCTGATCGGTTATGTGGCGGTTCCTCCGGAAAAGTACGAAGGGCTGAAGCGGGATTGCGATGAACAGATCAACGCTTACCTGAAGAAGCACCGTGCCGGTAGATGCATCATCGGAAAGAAGAAGGACGGGTCACCGAAGCTCTGCCCGAAGAGCAACCGTTGTAAGGGCTGCATCCATAAGGGGGAGCATGAGCGTTATAATCCTGAGAAGGATAATAATCCGGAGATCATCTTTTCGGATCTGACTGAAGAAGTCGGCGTCTACGACCAGTATCCCTGCGAGCAGGATAATGAACCTGACGAAGAGAAACTGGCACGCCTGCTTAAGCATCTGGAAACGATTGATAAGCGTTACTGCGATATCGTGACCATGAAGCTTGCGGGGGTGGAGATGGACAAGATTTTCGAGAAGCTTCATCTGAAATCTAGTAGAGGGTATCAGGTTGTTGACGAATGTGAGCAGGCCTGCAGGAAGTTCTTTGGGCTGTACTGCGGCAAGAAGAAAAAGAAGAAGTAATATCTTCTGAAAAGAAAATGCCAGGGGCGGCACTGATGCCGTTCCTGGCTGATTTTCGTGTCAGTCGTCTTTCTTGTAAAAGAATGTCTCATAACCATCAGCCCGAAGAAGGATATCCGGCATCCAGTCCGGGGATCTTCCCATCTGTTGACAGACTACATTCAGGTCAACGCCGGGGCTGCATTCTATTATCAGTTCATCGTGGACGTGTCCGACGATAAAACAATGCGAGAGGATCCGCATAGCATAGCAGAGGATGTCCCTGCTGACCGCCTGAACGATATTCTCAACAAATTTCGGACCATAGGATTCGATGCGTTCCCATTTCTTGGTGGCACCGATACCTTCATAGGTAACAGATTCACCGCCGAATTTGTTTTCCTCGATCTTAGGCTTCACATAGGAGAGAAGCCTGCCTGAAGGAAGTTTGATAAAGAGCATTCCGCTTTTATACATGAACTTGATCCCGCGTACTTCGGTCTGGACGCGCCGGGTGATGGTTGTTTTTACGGCGCGGTCTATATCCCACCAGAATTTTGTGATAAAAGGATTGGACATGCGCCAGGCATCAACAAGCGGCTGAAGGTCATCTTCGGTCAAGCCCATATCGAGGGCACCCATAGATTTTAAGGCGCCGATGGACCCGCCGTATCCGAGGGCGAGTTCCGCGATTTTGCCCTTCTGTCTGAGATGGTTGTTGATCCCGTGTTTTTCGACAGGGACGCCGAACATCTGGCTGGCGCTGGCGCAGTAGATGTCTTTTCCTTCTGCAAATACTTTGGAACGCCATTTTTCACCTGCAAGAAAAGCAAGGACACGGGCTTCAATCGCTGAGAAGTCGGAAACAATGAACTTGTATCCGTATCTGGCAACGAAGGCGGTTCTGATCAGCTGCGAAAGTGCATCCGGGATGTCTTCGTATAAGAGTTCCATTGTATCATAATCGCCGGATTTGACTATTTCCCTGACTTCCGCAAGATCTTTCATGTGATTCTGCGGAAGGTTTTGTAATTGTATCAGTCTTCCAGCCCATCTGCCGGATCTGTTTGCGTCGTAAAACTGGAACATGCCATGAGCCCTGCCGTCTTTACAGACTGCGTTCTGCATTGCCTGATATTTTTGACGGATGATTTCGCAAGCTGGAGGCGGAGACGGAGTGCGTCTTCCACCTTGCCGTCGGTATCTTCAATCAGTTTTGCGACATTCTTTTTGCCGAGGAATTCTGTTTCTATTCCGTTATCGGAAAGCCATTGCTTCATCTGGGCTACGCTGTTCGGGTTATCAACGCCGGTAATATCCTGCATGGAGGCTGTGAGATCAGCGCGGGAGCGTTCGTCAAATAAGATCGCATTCTCCACCATGACCATATCAAGGGCAATGCCTCTGTCGTTTATTTCCTGATCGAGATGGTATTCATCCCATATCTGCTCAGGAACCGGATATTTTGCAAGGCGTTTCTGGATAGACATTTCCACTTCCACGTCACGGCGGTTGTATTCTTTGAACCTGATCCACTTTGCGCTGTCATGCTGGGGAAGGTTACGGGTGCGTCCGCCGTTTGCTTTCGTGGGCTTGCAGGGTACGCAGAAATAACGGATGAGGTCTTTGCCTTCTGTGAGCTTCTGTTCTTCAAGACCGAGAACAGCACCGGCGCCTGCAAGTGATAACGGAAGTCCGAGATATGCTGACCAGATCATGGAGCATTTCCACGATGAGGGATCCAGATATTTTGAAGCCGGATCTTCCGGGATGCTGTAGCCGTAAAAGTATTCCGGACGGTGGCGCTTCAGCCAGTTTGAAAGACAGATGGGTTCAAAGGAAGCATTAAAAGCCCATTTTGTAATTGATTCATCAGATAATGCTGCAAGGATTTCATCCGGGACGGTGTCACCGCAGGCAAGATTATATATCTGTACCGGTCCGCCGTTTATGGAGACTCCGAAGCGCAGTATCTCAAATTGGTCAGACTCAGCGTATTTGTAAGCACCGCATTTGGAGATGTTCACATCGCTGTAAGTCTCTAAGTCGATTGACAATTCTCTGATTTTTTCCATATTGTCAAAAGAATTTACGATTTATTGTCTGGTATCTTTTGTGTATATCCAGGGAGCAGAAAAGTTATTGGAAACTTTATTATGCCATATGGAAGACGAATTCACTTTAGAAATACTTTCTAAAATTCCGTTTTCTTTACAGTTGTTAGATGTGATAAATCGGGTATTAGATGATGATACTGTGTACTGGAAAAAAGCAGCTATGCCATACGGCTGTTATGACGCCGAAGAGTTAAAAATAATTGTAGAAAAACTTGTTGCATGTAAGCGATATGTGACAGCTGTTAATATTATTGGGCATTCGGAGTGTGAAGCAGTCATTAATGCAGAATGTATATATAAGTTAATGAAACTTGCAGGAACAGAGGAATCAATAGGGGTGGAAACACTTGATGATTGCGCAGTTCAAAAGATTATTGGCTGGTTTCAACAGCAAGAGGATATAGATTTAGAATTACGCAGTGATATTGAATTCATTTATTTGCCAATGTTAGATGATTATTCTGAAGTTAGACCTCGTGCATTAAACACAAGATTAAGTCTTGAACCGGAATATTTTTGCAGTTTGATTGAGCTGTTTTATAAGAAATGAAATGGTGAAAAGCGCGAAGTAGAGTTAAATAAAAGTTTAAGCGACAGATTATATGAGATATTATTTCAGTTTAAAGTTACGCCTGGGGTTGACTGGAACGGTAATTTTGATGAAAAAAGATTTGAATTCTGGGTGAAGACTGTGAAAATGTGGAGTCGGGAGAATGATCGGTATGAAACGACAATGCATACGGTAGGTTCAGGATTGTCATATGCGGAATTAAATGATGACAAACTCCCGCAAACGGCAATTATTAAAGAGCTTAATAGTATAGAGAATGATGAATTACGTCGAGGTTATTATTTGGGCATAATTAACCAAAGAGGAGTACACTGGATTGATCCAGAAGGAAAACCTGAGCTTGAATTAGCTGAAGATTATGAAAATAGAGCAAATATTGCAGAGTCAAGAGGATATTCCAGGTATGCAGATATCTTAAGGGGGGTTGCTGATGAATTCAAAAGAGAAGCACGACGTAATGCTTTGAGAGCCAGAAATGAAAATGATGATATTGAGTAACATGAAATTTTGATTTAAATAAAAAGGGGAGAAAGCAGTATGGAACATCATAGCCTGGATCCATATCCAATACCAAAAGATAAAAAACCACTTTACATAAACGAACCATGGCTGATAGACAAGTCATTATTAGAGTATCCACATCATAGAGAACCAGATAAAAAGGAAGATAATATTCGTATTTATTTACCAATGGATCTGAATAAAGATGCAATTTTAAGAAGGCTTGATTATATAAGCGTAGTATATGAAGAAGCGAGAGAAGATAATGAAACTGATTTTAGCGTAGATGTTGGAATGATTATTTCGCAACTTGAAATTTATGATCAGATATGGTTTGTGCGTCATATGCCGAAAAAGGGAGAACATAGCAGAGAAGCAAAAAAACTTGTTGCTGAGATCGTAAGTAGACTGGAAAATATACCAGATGGTGGTGCGGAATCTTTTCCGTTTGAATTGATTGATGAGCTTAAGGAAGAATATTTGAGTGATTAATCATATTGCAATGAAAGATATATTAGGAGAATGTTAAAAGCTATTTTGAATATTTATTTCTATAGAGGATAATATTGATAGAGTAAAGAAAAGTGTATTTTACTATTGCTTGTGCTGAGACTTGTATGTTAGAATAATAAAAACTGGTTACGAAAAAGGAACGTAATCACAGAACCCTAAGAAAGTTATAGGTAGAAAGGAGCACCAATATGGGCTATAATTGTGTTCGCGTAGGAGATGACATTATCAGAAAAAAGAAAAGTGATGTAATTCATAATTTAGGAGAATTAGATTGGAAAATTTATGAATGCATTTCAAAAAATCATATCTGTGATGAAGTGATAATTACAGATGAACAGGTAAAACATATTCGAGAAAGGCATCCGGAAGCATATATGGATACCATGTATTATCTGAAGAGAATAATAGATGATCCAGATTATATTTTTAAGGATAAACAGCCTAATACAGGTTTAATTGTAAAAAAGATTGAAAATGCGAAGGAAAGTGCTCTTTTAGTGTTGAAAATTTTAACGGTTAATGACAGAAAAGATTATAAGAATTCGGTTATTACAGGGTGGAAAATAACCGAAAGAAGGTTAAATAATTATTTGCGTAACAAGGAGATTATTTACAGAAAAGAATAATTGGCGTATAATATGTATAAGATAGTAAAGAGATTATTTGAGGTGGTAAATTTCGTTGCAACCACGCACCCTATGGGTTAAAAGAGATGCAGGAGCCGCGACGCCTGCCAAATAATCTCTTTCACTTATTAGTTGTATATCACAAGGCTCCGTTCTAAAAAAGAATGGAGCTTTTTAAAACTAATGTAAAGCAAACAACCAAAAAATTTAACCTAAAATGGAATTATTATGATGAGTAATTATATGAGGAACAAAAATGAATATACAAATTTTCGGAATCAAGAAAAGCTTCGACAGCAAAAAAGCAGAGCGTTTTTCAAAGTATGCAAGACTTGTGGTTCATACAACTAAAAAGAAATTATTTCATAATTAACAGCCCATAGGTCTATTTATACCCCACCTAAACATATATACTTTACTTAAATCAGTCGAAATAACATACAATACGGAGGGAAACGACTATGAGTAAAAAAGAAGGATACAGCAGAAAAGGAATCTTCGGAAATATCAATCATTATGATGCATCAGGCCGAAAAGTGGGAGAAAGCAGACCTGGGATCCTTGGAGGAATGAATCATTACGATGAGAAGGGAAAGAAGACAGGACATAGTAACCATGGGATCTTTGGTGGTTGGAATCATTATGATGATTAATTCATAACGGACAGAATCAACAGATGAATGAGGAAATGCATGGAAAAAGATAAGAAAAAGAAAGCTTTACAGGTGGCATGTATAGTTTTTGTGTTTTTATGCGTGGTTTTCGCAATGTATAAGCTTATAAAACTGGATGAAAAGAATGCGATACAAAGGCAAAAACAGGAGGAGACGCAGAAAAAAGAGGATAAGATAAATGCGAAATGTGAAGCAATAGAATATATGGATGAATATACGGAAAATCTGCAAGATCAAATGAGAAAGGCAGGTATAGATGATATCAGGGTGACTTATAAAAAATGTTCCCGTGACTATTTTGACGAGTACTGGGGAATAGATGAATATGATTCATCGGATTATTTCTATTATTTCATTTTGGATTATTACAGCGACTCGATTGATTCTATTTATGCAGAAAATACATCGAATGGGGATTTTGAACCATTTATTAAACTGATGAATGAGGTAAGAATGGTAAAGGACAATCGTGAAGGTGTATATGAATATTCGCAGGATATACGGATGGGAGATAAGTGGATTGCTGTCTACATAGGTGATAAGAATCTTTCGGGTGACATTACGATAAAAAAGGAGCCGGACCAGACTTACACATTAGAGCAGAATCAATATGCGAGATGGGTATATGTGAATGGGCAGGAAGTGTATGCAAAGTCAAGGGAAACAAATAGTGCAGGATCTTCCGGTTATTCTGGAAATAGCTCGTGGGGAAGTTCTTCGAGATCTTCTTCAAGAAATGATCCATATGACGTATATGATTATGATGATCCTGATGAATTTGCTGATGAATGGGGCGAAGAATTCGGAGATGGTAGTTATGAGGATGGATATGACGATGCGTATGATTATTGGGAAGAAGAGATGGACTAGAAAATATAGAGAGGAATAAGTGGACATTGAAAATGAAAAAGAACTCAAATTTGAAGTATAAATTTGAGTTCTTTTTTAGTTCATAAGAATAATATTTGAGTTTCTTGCATAAACTTAAATATAGTGCTAGAATCTAAAATATAAATGGAGGAACTAAAATGACAACAGAAGAATTATATGACAAACTAAAATTAATTCAAAAAATGAAATGCGAAACGCAGAATTTGGAATTGAAATCAGCGGAGCAAGGATGTCCGAAACGATTATATGATTCTTTGTCAAGCTTTTCTAATCAGGATGATGGTGGCATTATTGTTTTTGGAATTGATGAGAAACAAGATTATAAAGAAGTTGGTGTTTATGATGCTCAGGACATTCAAAAGAAAATTAACGAGCAATGCTTGCAGATGAATCCGGTTGTACGGCCGCTTATTACAGTTGTGGAGAAGGAAAATAAAAAATTTGTTTCTGCTGAAATTCCCGGAATAGATTTGGCAGACAGACCTTGCTATTATCAAGGACGTGGAAGGTTGAAGGGGTCCTATACCCGTATTGGGGATAGTGATGAACCGATGACAGAATACGAAATATATAGTTATGAAGCATATAGAAGAAAATATCAAGACGATATCCGTGAGGTTCCGAGAGTAACATTAATGTCATTGGATCAGGAAGAACTGAATCGTTATGTTGAACTGTTAAAGAGAGGAAAACAAAGATTAGCAACACTTGATAATGAAAGTATTTATGAACTTATGAGCATAAAGCGAGGAGAGAAAGTAACGCTTAGTGCGACTTTGCTTTTTAGTCCATATCCACAGGCATATTTTCCACAATTGTGTATTACGGCAATTGTAATTCCTGGGAGAACAATAGGAAGTCTTGGCGACATGGGGGAAAGATTCTCGGATAATCAGAGAATAGAAGGAACAATTCCGGAAATGTTGGATGAGGCATTATTATTTGTGAAACGAAATATGCGGACAAAGACAATTATAAGTCCGACAACCGGACGAAGAACTGACAGAACAGACTATCCAATAACAGCAGTTAGAGAAGCTATTATAAATGCATTAGTACATCGTGATTATAGTATTCATACAGAAGGAATGCCGATTCAACTTATAATGTTTGAAGACAGGATTGAAATACATAATCCAGGTGGATTATATGGAAGAATCACTATTGACCAATTAGGAAAAATTCAACCGGATACAAGAAATCCGGTACTTGCATCGGCACTTGAAACATTGGGAATAACAGAAAACAGGTATTCGGGAATTCCAACAATCCGGATGGAAATGGAGAAATATAACTTAAGACAGCCAGAATTCTTGGATGAAAGAGGAAGTTTTATTGTAAAACTATATAAAGAATCAAAGAATGATTATGAAGATATGTCAAATGATGAAGAAACAAATAATTTAATAGTATTTTGTAAAACGCCGCGTACAAGAAAGGAAATTTGTGATTATCTGGGGTTAAATTCTGTTACTTATGCTATACAGACGTATGTAAATCCATTAGTAGAAGCTGGCGTAATTAAGTTGAGTATTCCAGATAAGCCAAAGAGTCCAAAACAGTTATATTATAGCGTAGAAAGAGAAGAATGAGAGAGGAACAAGGATGAACATACAAATATTCGGAACCAAGAAAAGCTTCGACAGCAAAAAAGCTGAACGATTTTTCAAAGAGCGCGGAATTAAGTACCAGTTCGTAGATATGAAAGAAAAAGGTCTAAGTAAAGGTGAATTCAATTCGGTATGCCAGGCTGTCGGAGGATATGAAAAACTGATCGATCAGGAGTGCAAGGATAAAGATCTACTTGTGTTGATTACTTATCTTGCAGAGGAAGATAAAGCAGAAAAGATTTTGGAAAATCAAAAGGTGATCAAGACACCGATTGTGCGTAACGGGAAACAGGCAACAGTAGGATATCAGCCAGATATCTGGAAAAATTGGAAGTAAAAGAGTATAAAGAAAGTAAAAAAGGAACTCAAAAATAATAGCAAATAAATTTGAGATTAAGGAAAGAATACTGAGTGAGAAGATGATAGATTACAACCGAGAAGACCAATTCCTGCGACAACGCCTGCAGAAAGAAATCCCGATTTTACGGGCATTAATACAGAACCTATATGAAGAACTGGATAGAAAGCTGCATTTAAACGGGGCAAAAGTACCGATAACATTTGGATATGATACGGACACACTGGGATCTTACACTAGACGAAGTGCACATGAAAAAGAGCATTTTCATTTTTCGCTGTTGTTTATTGCATATGGCGTGAAGAATCCGCTGTCCAAAGAAGACCGCATAGATCTGTTTAAGCATGAGTATGCCCATTATATGCAGTACAATATGCAGATTCCCGAAAAGTATAAATGGCAGGCGGGAACGCACGGAAGTGCGTGGAAATACTGCTGCTCTCTAATCGGAGCGGCGCCGACGCCGTATTATAAGGCGGGCGAAGCGCTTATGAATCATGACTACGATAAGGTATTAAAGAACAAGATTCATGATAAGTCCGTGTCGGTCCGGGATACTTATCAGCAACTGAAGACTGCACAGAAGAAAAAAGATGAGGTGGTTCAGTATAAGCTTGGCGACGCAGTGACACATCCGAAATTCGGACATGGAATTGTGGAGAAGATTAATCAGAGATCTGGCGGGGTGCATTTACATATCCGGTTTGATGGGGAAGTGAAGTGTATCGATCAGAAATGGTTGTCGCGGAAGAAGTATACGTAAAGAGATATGTGCAAAGATTCAGTAAAAACAAATAAACAAGGTAGTGAAGTATCTGAAGAGGATAAACGTACACGAAGAACGTTAGAAGATGAGATGACATTTTTCGTGTGCGTAAATTTATATATTGATATACTACCAAAGCGATACTAACATAAAGATAATAATATAGGACGAAAAAAGAAAGAGGTAGTAATCATGCGGAAAAAATCAGAAATGCAAAAGGCTAACGAAGAATTTGTAAAGACTTACGATGATTCAAAATATCCAAAACCATCCGTGACTGCAGACATTGTCATTTTCGGAATGTTTGACAAAGAAGAAGATAATTATAGAAAAATAGCGGAGAAAGAGTTAAAGGTACTTTTAATCCAGAGAGGTGCGGCACCATATGAAGGTTGTTATGCCCTTCCCGGTGGATTCGTTGGTTCGAATGAAACCATCGGCGAAGCCGCAGAACGTGAATTAAAAGAAGAGACAAACTGCAACTGTAATTTCCTGGAGCAGTTCGGTACCTACAGCAATCCAGACCGTGATCCGAGAAGATGGGTGATCAGCAATGGATTCATGGCGCTTGTCAATGCCGGACAGGAAATAATCCAGGCAGGAGATGATGCTTCGGATGCAAAGTGGTTTGATGTGTCATTTCAGGAAGAAGCCGGTATATGGAATCTGTGTCTGACACATGGGGATGAGAAGCTTCATGCAAGATTAGAAGAGACAACTTCGAAGTGGGATGTAAAGAAGAAATTCAAGACGATAGAAAGTGATGACCTTGCATTTGACCACGAGCTGATTCTTGCAGATGCAATCGTACAGCTTCGCAAGTGGATTACGGAGACGCATATAGCGTTCCGGCTTTTACCGGAGAAGTTTACATTGAGAGAATTGCAGCAGATTCATGAGACGGTGCTGGATACGAAGCTTCTGGTTCCGGCGTTTCGAAGAAAAGTGGCTGATCTGGTAGAAGATACCGGGGAGATGACGGGGGATGCCGGGCATCGGCCGGCGAAGTTGTATCGGGAGAAAAGATAAACTTTAGTAAGAAGAAAGGGCTGTGCATACTAATGATGAAATTTTTATTCTTGATACTTTTCATAATTTTGGAAAAAAGAACATTTAGAGCAATTGTGGCATTGCCGGCAGGCATTGTTACAGCCGGGTATATGGAAGAGATTAATAAAGATGAATCTTTGTAATTTAGGAGAATTGCAGATGGAAGATAAAGAGAAAAAGCAAATGCTTACAACGGAGCTAACAAAAGAAAAGAGCGGCAGGAGTGCCGGGATGATTCAGGATATGTCAATAAACGGAATCAAACTACATCTCGCTCAGAACGGAACCGGCGGCCCGGTTATCTTCTGGGGTATGTATCCACATCAGCAGAACGAAGTAGAACATCTGTGGGAATCTCTACTGGAACTTGTGCCGGAACAAAATTTCCTGCTCGTCGCATTTCAGGTGGAAGACTGGAATCGGGATTTTTCGCCTTGGGAAGCAGCGGCGGTATTCGGGAAGGAAGGCTTCGCCGGACAAGGTCTGAAGACGCTGAGATGGCTGACAGAGGAATGTGTGCCACATATTGACCGGACTTTTGGTGTGAAAGACAGGGAACATTGGCTGATGGGATATTCGCTTGCCGGATTATTCGCGCTATGGGCAGCTTATGAAAGTGACGTGTTTTCTGGAATTGTATGCTGTTCGGGTTCGTTGTGGTTCCCGGACTGGGACCATTATGTGAGGAATCATGTGATTCAGAGTAAATGTAGCGTGTATCTGAGCCTTGGCGGAAAGGAAGAGAAGGCGAAGAACAAAGTAATGGCAGCGGTCGGTGACAGGACCAGGGCGCAGGAAGGGCTGTTACAGGAGGACTCGATGGTGGAATCCGTGGTTTTAGAGTGGAATGCGGGAGGGCATTTTGCAGATGCGGGGAAAAGGCTGGCTAAGGGCGTGAAATGGATGTTTGGAGTGAAAAGTGGCTTATAATATAAGTTGAGGGTGTTAAGGTTTCATGGTATCATAATCAGTATAGAAGAACAGTGTGACAGATTATGTTATTACAACCGGAGGTGAAAATCAATGAACAAAGCAGACAAAGCAGAATCCCTCTTCCGCACAGGCTACAACTGCAGCCAGTCGGTCTATGCAGCATTTGCGGAAGAACTGGGAATAACAGTGGAAGAGGCAGCAAAAAAAGCAAGCCCGTTCGGAGCGGGATTTGGCAAGCTGCGTGAGGTATGCGGAGCCGTGACAGGAATGGTCATGGTAATCGGTGATCTGTACGGATATGACGATCCGAAAGATGCGGCGGGGAAAAAGCAGCTTTATGTACTTGTGCAGAAGCTTTGTGGATCCTTTGAAGCTTCGGAAGGAAGCCTGATCTGCCGGGAACTTCTCGGGCTGGAGAAGGGCGAAGATCTGGAAGAGCCTGCGGTCAGAACGGAAGCGTATTATCAGAGCAGACCTTGTGTGAAAGCATGCAGAAGGGCAGCGGAGATTCTGGAAGAGTATGTGAAAGAGCAGAAAAGAAAATGAGTGAATACATTACGACCTACACAGGAAAACATTTTAAACCAACAGAACCGGATCCGGAGTTATTTGACATAGCAGACATTGCACATGCGCTGTCCCTGATATGCAGAGGAAATGGTCATGTGAAGATGTTCTGGTCGGTCGGGGAACATTGCATTTGCTGTGCAAAAGAGGCAAAGGCGAGAGGTCTGTCGGATAGGATGGTGCTTGCATGCCTGCTTCACGATGCAAGCGAGTGTTATATGTCGGATGTTCCGTCGCCTTTTAAGAAGGAACTGCCGGAATATAATGAACGCGAAGAACGTATGCTTTCTATGATTTATGAAAAATTTCTCGGTTCGGACCTGACACCGGAAGAGAAGATGCAGTTGAATGCGATTGATAAGGCAATGCTATGGTATGATCTGACGTTTCTTCTGGGAGAGAAACAGGAGAGCGAAGCGCCCGAATTGCATATTGATCTGAGGTATGAGGTCAGAGCATTTGGTGAGGTGGAAGAAGAATACCAGAGGATTTTTGAAGAACAGCTTATAACCGTACAGAATAAAAGAATCTAAAATCGTACGGATAAGATAGAAAAGGAGGAATACATTATGTTACACGAAGTATCTTTTGCGTCCTACAACGGACGTGACCAGGTCCAGGGATGGATCTATGTTCCGGCTTGCAAACCGAAGGGAATCGTCCAGGTGATCCACGGATTTGGGGAACATTCCAGACGTTATCTGAACATGATATCTGCCTTCATGGATGCGGGTTATATCGTGGCAGCAGACGATCATGTAGGACATGGGAAGACAGCAATGGTCAATAATGTGTGGGGCGACTGGGGAGACAAAGGACCGCATACAATGATGGAAGACGAGCATACATTGAAAGGAATCGTGTGTGAAAAATATCCGGATCTGCCATATTTCTTATTCGGACACAGCATGGGATCTTTTATCACAAGAGATTTCATTGCAAAATACGGGGACGAACTGGCCGGGGCAACTATCTGCGGAACAACGGGAATCTTCCGCGGGGCAGAAGAGACGGGAAAGAAATTAAAAGAAGCGATCGATGCAGGACATGGAGAAGAATCCGATCCGTCATATACCGGAGAACTGATGGGATGGATGTGTGAGCGCTGTGGAGAGGTCAGCATCGGAAATGAGTGGATCTGTGCCGATCCGTATGTACAGCGGGATCATGCCGATGATCCGTTTGATGCATTTACCAGACCGACCAGCAACCGTTCGGTATATGATTTCATCCAGATGATGTTACAGATCGAGGGAACAAAGTGGGCCGAAAAAGTGCCGACAGACATGCCAATCTATAATATTGCGGGAGATCAGGATCCGGTAGGTGAGTATGGTGTCGGTGTATATCAGGTAAGTAACTGGCTGGTACAGACCGGACATAACGTAACGACGAAGCTGTACTCGGGATACCGTCACGAGATACATAATTATGCTGAGATTAAGAACGAAGTCGAAGCGGGTATTATTGCATTCATGGACAAGGCATTATAAAAATGTATTAGGTGTCGGGAAGGATTATAATTCAAAAAACATAGAGATAAAGACATAAAAAGTACAATAGCATTTGTGATAGCGATTGTCGTGATCAGTGTAGATAAGAAAGACGTAAGGGAAATTTGATTTTCAGGGACTCCGGTTTTATGAAACCCGGAGTCCTTTTTGAAAAAAATTATTTTTTGATCTCTGATTGGAATGCATTGATATCTTTTGCTTTACAAATGATATATAAAGTATTATGATAAAAAAAACGAAATCTTCAGGGCAGGGTGCGATTCCCTACCGGCGGTAAAGCCCGCGGGCCGAGAGGCATGATCCGGTGTGATTCCGGAGCCGACAGTATAGTCTGGATGAAAGAAGATGATGGTACAGTTATTTTAAAAGATGAATGTAGTGTCTGAGCTCTGAGATGGTGATCCATTTCAGAGCTTTTTTGGTTAACAGAGCATTTGTCAGTTATATGTAACAGATCATTTCCCCTGTAGGTATCCTGCAGGGGTTTTTGTATAACTAAGAAAGAAGGAAGAGAAATGACGGATCAGGAATACATGCTCCGGGCAATTCAGCTTGCAAAAAAGGGAGAAGGATGGACGAATCCGAATCCGATGGTAGGTGCGGTGATCGTAAAAGACGGCCGGATCATCGGGGAAGGTTATCATAAAAAATGCGGAGAACTTCATGCAGAGCGCAATGCAATCGCATCGCTTACAGAATCGGCAGAGGGTGCGACAATCTATGTTACGCTGGAACCATGCTGTCATTATGGCAAGACACCGCCGTGTACGGAAGCAATCATAGAACAGAAGATTAAAAAAGTGGTGATTGGTTCCAGGGATCCGAATCCAAAGGTGGCAGGAAAAGGTGCACAGATATTGCGTGAATCGGGAATTACAGTAGTTCAGGATTTTATGCGGGAAGAATGTGACCGTCTGAACCCGGTGTTCTTCCATTATATTACGACGAAGACACCGTATGTAGTGATGAAATATGCCATGACACTGGATGGGAAAATTGCGACAAAGACGGGTGCATCGAAGTGGATCACAGGAGAACCGGCCCGACAGGAAGTGCAGCATATGCGGCACCGGTATATGGGTATTATGGCCGGTATCGGGACTGTACTTGCGGATGATCCGATGTTGAATGTCCGGGTAGAAGGATGGAAAAGTCCGGTCAGAATAGTATGCGACAGCAGTCTTAGGATACCGCTTGACAGCCAGATTGTAAGAAGTGCAAAAGAGTACCGGACAATCGTGGCTTATGCAGGACGGGAAGAGAACGAAGAAATAACAGAAAAAATAGAATGGTTACATGCGAAAGGCGTGGATACTGTCTGCTGTCCGGATGAAAAAGGTCAGATAGACCTTAAAAAGCTGATGACAAATCTTGGAAATGAGGGCATTGACAGCATTCTGCTGGAAGGCGGGGGCACGCTGAACGACAGTGCACTGCGGGCAGGAATTGTAAAAGAGGTACACTGTTTTATCGCACCAAAATTATTTGGTGGAAAGAACAGTAAGACACCGGTGCAAGGAATCGGCATCGGACTTCCATCAGAAGCATTGAAACTGAAATGTACGGATATCTGCCGGATCGGTGAAGACATCAGGATAATCTGTCAGGTATGTGAAAAAGAACAGGAGGGGCCATGTTTACAGGAATCGTAGAAGAGAAAGGATCGGTCCGCTATATGCAGCTGACCGGAGAGTCGGGAGTTCTGGCAGTCAAGGCGAAGAAGGTATTGGAAAGAACGAAGATCGGTGACAGTATCGCAGTCAATGGAGTGTGTCTGACAGTTACATCACTTCAGCCGGATGGATTTACTGCAGATGTGATGGCAGAGACCATCAGGAGAAGCAGTCTGGGAAGCTGTAAAGTCGGAAGTCAGGTAAATCTGGAACGGGCAATGGCTGCAGACGGAAGATTTGGAGGACATATCGTAAGCGGTCATATTGACGGAACCGGTGTGATCCGGTCTCTGACCCGGGAGGAGAATGCCATCTGGGTATCTATTGGAACATCGCCGCAGATATTACATCTGATCGTAGAAAAAGGCTCCATCTGTATAGATGGCATCAGCCTGACGGTGGCAAAAGTAGAGGAAGAGGGATTTCAGGTATCGGTTATCCCGCATACAGGAGAAGAAACGACGCTTTTGGAAAAAGTGCCGGGCGATTCAGTGAATCTGGAGAATGATGTGATCGGAAAATACGTAGAAAGGCTGTTAGGCCTTGGAAAGAGTGAAGAAGAGAAAAAAGAATCTGGAATTACGATGGAATTTTTGCAGGAATTCGGATTTTAGAACAGGAGGATAAATAGAATGTCACAAAACAATCAGTACAATACAATCGAAGAGGCACTAAGGGATCTGAGGGAAGGAAAGGTTATTCTGGTTACAGATGATCCGGACAGAGAGAACGAAGGGGATCTGGTATGTGCAGCAGAGTTTGCAACACAGGAGAATATCAATTTTATGGCGACTTATGCGAAAGGGCTTATCTGTACACCGATGAGTGCGGAAATTGCAGCAAGGCTTAACTTTCCACCGATGGTTGCGGAGAATACCGATAATCACAGCACAGCATTTACCGTTGCAGTGGACCATGTTGATACGACGACAGGTATTTCGGCAGCAGAACGTTCCTATACAATCATGAAATGTGTGGATGAAGATGCGAAGCCGGAAGATTTCAGAAGACCGGGACATGTATTTCCACTCATTGCCAGAAAAGGCGGAGTCCTGGTGCGGAACGGACACACAGAGGCAACGACTGATCTGGTGAGACTGGCTGGATTGAAGGAATGCGGCGTGTGTTGTGAGATTATGAAAGAAGATGGCACAATGATGCGTACACCACAGTTGTGGGAACTTGCAAAAGAGCATAATCTTACATTTATTACGATCCGTGATCTTCAGGATTACATGAGAATCCATGAAAAACATGTAAAAGAAGAGGCGGTTGCAGACCTTCCGACGCAGTATGGAGATTTCAGACTTCACGGATATATCAATGATATTACAGGAGAACACCATCTTGCACTGGTAAAAGGTGATATCGGAGACGGTGAAGATGTACTTTGCAGGGTACATTCGGAGTGCCTGACAGGTGATGCATTTGGCTCGCTTAGATGTGACTGTGGTCTGCAGCTTCAGACAGCGATGCGTCAGGTAGAAGCAGAAGGCAGAGGGATCATTCTTTACATGAGGCAGGAAGGCAGAGGAATCGGGCTGCTCAATAAGATCAAGGCATATGCACTGCAGGAGCAGGGATATGATACAGTAGAGGCCAATGTAAAGTTGGGATTTGCACCGGATCTCAGAGAGTATTGGATCGGAGCGCAGATATTATCGGATCTCGGAGTGAAGTCATTGAGACTTCTGACCAATAATCCGGACAAAGTCTATGGACTTGGTGGGTTTGGACTGAAGATCAATGAAAGAGTACCGCTGGAGATCCCACCGCAGAAGTATGATCTGAAATATATGAAGACAAAACAGGAAAAGATGGGACACATTTTCAAAGAAATAGAATTATAAAAAGATTTAATGAATAACAGGAGGAAGAAATCATGAGACAGATCAATTTAGTAGAAGGAAAAGTAGTAGCACCTGAGGGAATGAAAGTCGGAATCGTGGCTGCCAGATTCAATGAGATCATTGTGAATAAGTTATTGGGCGGAGCCGTCGACGGGCTGGTAAGACATGGGGTAGAAGAAGAGAACATTACGGCTGCATGGGTACCGGGAGCATTTGAGATTCCGCTGACTGCACAGAAGATGGCACAGTCCGGAAAGTATGATGCAGTCATCTGCGTGGGAGCAGTTATCCGCGGGGATACTTCCCACTATGATCTGGTGTGTAATGAATCGGCCAAAGGAATCGCGCAGGTTGAACTTGCAACAGGAATTCCGGTATTATTCGGAGTGATCACAACAGAGAATATCGAACAGGCTATCGCACGTGCAGGAAGTAAAGCAGGAAATAAAGGATATGACTGTGCATTGTCCGCAATTGAGATGGTAAATCTGATGAAGCAGCTTTAATCAGGTGCAGCCGATGGTGAAAACAATCATTTTTGATTATGATGGAACGATACATAATACTCTTGGAATCTATGAGCCGGCGTTCAGGGAAGCTTATCAGTGGTTGTCAGAACAGAATGTTGTAGAGGAACAGAAGATAGAGACGGCGCAGATCGCAGGCTGGCTGGGCTTAAACAGCAAAGAAATGTGGGATACATTTCTGCCGGAATTAGATCAGAAATACAAAGATCAGGCGAGTGCGATCGTGGGAGATTCCATGGTCAGGCAGATCAGGAAGCACCGGGCAGTGTGGTATCCGGGAGCGGAAGAGATGCTTACAGCTTTGAAGAACAGAGGATATCATCTTGTGATCTTAAGCAACTGTAAAGTGGCATACCGCAAAGCACATTGGGAAGAATTCCGAATGGAAAGATGGTTTGAACAGTTTTATGATTGTGAATCGTATGGTTTCTGCCCTAAGACGGAGATCGTGCAGGAAGTTATCAGGGACTATCCGGGTTCCTATCTGGTGATCGGAGACAGAAGACAGGATTTGGAATGTGCCAGATCCTGTAAAAGTCCGTTTATCGGATGCCTGTATGGCTATGGTGAGAAGGGAGAACTGGATGGAGCAGATTATTTTGTGAAATCTGTAGAAGAGATAACCGGAATCATATGATGTGAAAAAATGCACAAAAATAGAACTGTATTTTTGTAAATTATGTTTAATTCCACTCTTGCACTTTACAAGAAAAAAGTGTAAAACTTTAAGTAAGCTAAAAAAAGTAAATAAGAAATGCAATGAAAGGGATACGTCATAAAAGTTAACTGGAATTCAGAGAGCTGTTGGATGGTGTGAAACGGCAGAAAGTATTTTATGATATCACCCAGGAGCATCCCGCTGAAATATACAGGTTGGAAGAATCAACATAGTCAGGTATCAAGTAAGCCGGGACGTTGTCTTCACGTTACAGAAGAAACTGTTAGATATTTTGACAGTAACAAGTGGTTGTGGTTAGTGATGACTGCAGTAAAACGAAGTGGTACCACGGAAGAATATTCCGCCTTTGTTATCCGAAAGGATAGCGAAGGCGTTTTTTTATATATTTACTTTAAAGAGAAAGAAGAGGGATTGTTTTATGAGTGGAATATTAATGATGATCATTGCCATTGTTGTGCTTGGTGGAGCATATCTTCTTTATGGTCGTTATCTCCAGAACAAATGGGGCATTGACCCAAATGCCAAAACTCCGGCATATGAGATGGAAGACGGGGTTGACTATGTACCGGCCGATACGAACGTCGTATTCGGTCACCAGTTTGCATCAATCGCAGGTGCAGGTCCGATCAACGGACCGATCCAGGCAGCAATCTTCGGATGGCTTCCGGTACTTTTGTGGATCTTAATCGGAGGGGTATTCTTTGGAGCCGTTCAGGATTTCGCATCTATGTATGCATCTGTAAAGAATAAAGGACGTACAATCGGATATATCATCGAAGAATATATCGGAAAATTAGGTAAGAAATTATTCCTGTTATTCTGCTGGCTGTTTTGTATTCTGGTCGTTGCAGCTTTTGCTGATGTTGTAGCCGGAACTTTTAATGGATTCTCAGTAAGTGAAGCCGGAAAAGTAACAAAAATTGCAGCTAACGGTGCAGTCGCAACTACTTCTATGATATTTATCTTAGAAGCAGTCGGACTTGGAATGTTTTTGAAGTATACGAAATTCAACAAGTGGATTAATACAGCGGTTGCAATCGTATTATTGGTAGCAGCAATCGCACTGGGACTTCACTTCCCAATGTATGTAGGACTGGATGCATGGCATCTCATCATCTTCGTTTACATCCTGATTGCCAGTGTCGCTCCTGTATGGGCACTTCTTCAGCCTCGTGACTATCTGAATAGTTACCTTTTGATTTTTATGATCGTTGGTGCGGTTGTTGGTGTATTTGTAGCAAATCCATCTTGTAACCTTCAGGCATTCACAAGCTTTAACGTAGATGGACAGTATATGTTCCCAATCTTATTTGTAACGATCGCTTGTGGTGCGGTTTCCGGCTTCCATTCACTGGTATCTTCCGGTACAGCATCCAAACAGATTAAGAATGAGAAGAACATGCTTCCTGTATCATTCGGAGCAATGTTAATGGAAAGTATGCTTGCAGTTATTGCACTGATCGCAGTTGCATCTTTTGCCAAAGGTGAAGCAGCAGCACAGGGACTGACAACACAGCCTCAGATTTTCGCCGGAGCGATTGCGAACTTCCTGTCAGTTATTGGTCTGCCACATTCACTTGTATTTACACTGATTAACCTGGCAGTATCCGCATTTGCATTGACATCACTGGACTCTGTAGCCAGAGTCGGACGTCTGTCGTTCCAGGAATTCTTTATCGATGACGATACAGATATGGATCATCTGAATCCATTCATGAAAGTGGTAACAAATAAATACTTTGCAACAATCATTACACTGGTACTTGCATATTTCCTGACCAAAGTCGGATATGCAGAGATCTGGCCACTGTTCGGTTCAGCCAACCAGCTGTTATCTGTACTGGCACTGGTAGCCTGCGCAGTATTCCTTAAGAAGACAAAACGTCAGGGATGTATGCTCTGGATTCCAATGGTATTCATGATGGCAGTTACATTTACAGCACTTGGTATGACGATCGTGAAACTGACAAAAGCATTCCTGACAACAGGGCTGGATCTTGGAAATACATTACAGCTGATTTTTGCCGTATTGCTTCTGATCCTTGGCGTGTTGGTTGCAATCCAGGGTGTAAAGAAACTTCTTGAAAAAACAGATGATAAGAAAGCAACAGCTTAATCATTATTTTATTCGTAATAAGAACATATAAGAGAAACTGTGGTAATAGCGTGAAGGTTATTATCGCAGTTTTTTTGTTTTATATTTTATATAGTAGAGACAGATTGTGCACAATTGGATAAAGTGTATAAAAAAATATAGATCAATATAAAAATATTGATAATTAATCCAAAAATATTCTATGTCAAAAAAATAGTGTTGTAATTATAATGAGATTAGTCAATGAGTTAGACGCGATTAAAAACAAAACGCACAAAACAGGAGGAAAGAAAATGAAAAAGAAAAAAGTATTTGCACTCATGATGGCAGCAACACTTGCATTATCACTGGCAGGCTGCGGAGGATCTTCGTCAGGTGATTCAAAATCATCAGGATCTTCAGACAGCAGTTCTGTAGCCAATAAGGACAAACCGCTTTGCTGGTTTAACCGTCAACCTTCTAATAGTTCAACAGGGGAATTGGACAAAGAAGCGTTGAATTTCAACAAAGATACTTATTATGTAGGATTTGATGCTAATCAGGGAGCAGAACTTCAGGGAGAGATGGTTGTTGATTATATCAAAGCAAATGCTGATAAGATTGACAGAAATGGTGATGGAGTTATCGGATACGTACTTGCAATCGGTGACATCGGACATAATGATTCTATCGCACGTACACGCGGTGTTCGTGCGGCACTTGGAACAGGAGTTAAAGATGGTGACGAAGTTGCTTCCAAGCCGGCAGGAACAAACGTAGACGGAAAAGCAAAAGTTGTCCAGGATGCTAAGATTGATGTAGACGGAAAAGAATTTACAGTCCGTGAGCTTGCTTCTCAGGAAATGAAGAACTCAGCAGGGGCAACATGGGATGCGGCTACAGCAGGTAACGCAATCGGAACATGGGAAGCTTCTTTCGGAGATCAGATCGATATTGTTGTTTCTAACAATGATGGTATGGGAATGTCAATGTTTAATGCATGGGCAAAAGATAACAAAGTTCCTACATTCGGATATGATGCAAACAGTGACGCTGTTGCAGCAATCGCTGAAGGATACGGCGGAACAATCTCTCAGCATGCAGATGTTCAGGCTTATCTGACATTAAGAGTACTCCGTAACGCACTTGACGGAGCAGACGTGGATACAGGTATTGGTACAGCAGATGATGCCGGTAACTGCCTGAAAGAAGGTGAAGATTACAGATACAGCGAAGAAGAAAGATCTTACTACGCATTAAATGTTGCAGTAACAGCTGATAATTACAAAGACTTTACAGATTCAACAAAGATTTATGACAAAGTGTCAAAACAGCTTGATTCAAGCAAGAGTCCATCTAAGAAAGTATGGCTTGATATTTACAATGCATCAGACAACTTCCTGAGCTCAACATACCAGCCACTTCTTGAGAACTATGATGATCTCCTTAACCTGAAGGTTGATTACATCGGTGGAGATGGACAGACAGAGTCGAACATCACAAACCGTCTCGGAAATCCAAACGAATATGATGCATTTGCAATTAACATGGTTAAGACAGACAATGCATCAGCATACACATCACTTCTCTCAAAATAAGAGACTGGTTAAAAGGTAAATGAATGAAACGCAGAGGGGTGTCAGAGATGATACCCTTCTTTCATCAAGAAAAGGAAGCAGAGTTATGACAGTAGATAAGAATAAATACATCTTATCGATCAATGGCATGAGTAAGTCGTTCGGTAGAAACAAAGTTCTGAAACATATAAACCTGAATGTCAAACCTGGGACCATTATGGGACTTATGGGTGAAAACGGTGCCGGAAAATCGACAATGATGAAATGTCTCTTTGGTACTTATCAGAAAGATGAGGGGACAATTATATTAGACGGCAGAGAAGTAAATTTCTCGGGACCAAAAGATGCACTGGAAAACGGAGTAGCGATGGTACACCAGGAATTGAACCAATGTCTTGAAAGAAGCGTTGTAGATAATATGTTTCTTGGACGATATCCAAAGAATTCTTTTGGAATTGTCGATGAAGGAAGAATGAAAAAGGAAACTGCAAATCTCTTCAGACAGCTTGGAATCACAGCAAATCTGACACAGCCAATGAAAAAAATGTCTGTGTCCCAGCGGCAGATGTGTGAGATTGCAAAAGCTATTTCCTATCATTCCAAAGTAATTGTACTGGATGAACCAACCTCATCCCTGACAGCACCGGAAGTTGAGAAACTTTTCAAGATGATGCGTCAGTTGAAAGCACAGGGAATTTCGCTGATTTATATATCACATAAGATGGATGAGATATTCAATATATGTGATGAGATATCTGTGCTCAGAGATGGTAGTCTGGTTATGACAAAAGAGTGCAAAGATACAGATATGAATGAACTGATATCGGCAATGGTTGGGCGCTCGCTGGATAACAGATTTCCACCTGTTGACAATGAGCCCGGAGAGAAGATTCTCTCTGTACAGAATCTTTCGTCAAAATATGCACCAAAGATTCAAAATGTATCCTTTGATATCAGAAAAGGAGAAATATTTGGATTTTACGGTCTGGTTGGTGCCGGACGTACGGAACTTTTAGAAACAATCTTCGGAATCCGCACAAGAGCAGAAGGAAATGTAATATACGATGGAAAGATCATGAACTTTTCATCGCCGAGAGATGCAATGGATCATGGATTTGCCCTGATCACAGAAGAAAGAAAAGCTAATGGTCTGTTCTTAAAAGGCGATATTACATTTAATACGACCATCGCTAACATGAACCATTATAAGAATGGTGCAGTGCTGTCACATGACAGAATGGTACGTGCAACTGCGGAAGAGATTAAAATCATGCATACAAAGTGTATGGGCCCGGATGATATGATCACAAGTCTTTCCGGAGGAAATCAGCAGAAGGTAATCTTCGGAAAATGGCTGGAGCGTTCACCGAGTGTATTCATGATGGATGATCCGACACGAGGAATTGATGTTGGTGCGAAATATGAGATTTACGAACTGATCATCAATATGGCAAAGCAGGGGAAAACAATTATTGTTGTATCTTCTGAGATGCCAGAGATTCTTGGTATTACGAACCGTATCGGTGTTATGTCAAACGGACGACTGGCCGGAATCGTAAATACAAAAGAGACGAACCAGGAAGAATTATTGAGACTCAGTGCAAAATATCTGTAACAGAGAGGGGTATGGAAGATGGCAGAAAAAAGCATTATCATTTCGGCTGAAGAAGAAGCAATACTTTTGAAACCGATTGACGAATATGTTGGAAAAATACAGGAGCAGATCGATGCACTGCGTGTGGAAGGATCTGACAAAGTCAACAGTTTAAAAAATCAGATTGCAATAGCAAAAGAGAATAAGAACTTAACAAAAGAAGAACAGAATAAGATTATCGGGGAATGTAAGAAGAATCTGGAGAAGGCAAAAGCAACAGAAGATGCAAATAAACAGCAGATTGCAAAACTGATCGCAGATGCTGAAGGTTTTCTTTCCAAACATTACAACAGTGAGTATTATAACATTGTTGCAAAGAGCTGCGAAGCAGAGAAAAAAGCGGAAAACAGTAATTTTGAAAAATTAAAAGCGGATCTGCAGGAAGAACATAAGAAGGCAGTCAGCAGCCTGAAAGATGCAGAAGAGATCAAAGCTGAAAAATACACGTATAAGAATAAATTATATGATGCGCAGATGACACATGAATCCAGGATCCAGGAGATCAAGGATAGAAAACATGATGCATACATGCATAAGTTCCACCTGATCGATCTGCTCAGAATGTCAAAATATACATTTGCACAGAAGCAGGCACAGAATTTTGAAAATTACAAGTACACATTTAATATGACACAGTTCCTGTATAAGAACGGTCTGTATATTGTAATTATCATGATCTTTATCGCATTGTGTATTATTACACCATTCGTGAAAAATACACAGCTTTTTACAACCACAAACATCCTTAACATTTTGCAGCAGGCTTCACCGCGAATGTTCCTTGCACTTGGAGTTGCCGGTCTGATCCTTCTGACAGGTACAGACCTTTCTGTAGGACGTATGGTTGGTATGGGTATGGTTACAGCAACCATTATCATGCATAACGGAATTAACACAGGTACTGTGTTTGGACATGTTTTTGATTTTTCGGGTATGGCACCGGCATCAAGAGCTATATTAGCATTATGTGTGTGTATACTTTTCACAACTGTATTTGCAATGACAGCCGGATTTTTCATGGCAAGATTTAAGATGCATCCATTTATTTCAACGATGGCAAATATGTTGATCATCTTTGGTCTTGTTACATATGCTACAAAAGGAGTTTCTTTTGGTGCGATTGATCCGACAATCCCGAATATTTTTATTCCACAGGCAGGACGTTTTCCGATGATTATTTTATGGGCAGTAGTTGCGATTGCTGTTGTATGGTTTATCTGGAATAAGACAACATTTGGAAAAAATTTATATGCAGTTGGTGGAAATCCAGAGGCGGCAGCTGTATCAGGAATCTCGGTATTTAAAGTAACGATGGGAGCATTTATCCTTGCAGGTATCCTTTATGGATTCGGTTCATGGCTGGAGTGTGTACGAATGGTTGGATCCGGTAGTGCCGCTTACGGACAGGGATGGGATATGGACGCCATTGCAGCCTGCGTAGTTGGTGGAGTTTCCTTTACCGGTGGTATTGGTAAGATATCGGGAGTTGTGACAGGTGTACTGATCTTTACATCATTGACCTATTCTTTGACGGTTCTTGGTATTGATACAAACCTTCAGTTTATTTTTGAAGGTATCATTATTCTGGCAGCAGTAACACTTGACTGTCTGAAATATGTACAGAAGAAATAATAAATAAAAGACTGTTTATACAAGTTTATACAAAAAGAAGTAGACCGTCCTGCTCATCGGAAAGATGAAAGGGACGGTTTTTTTCAACATGATGCGTTCGAAAGGAATTTGTGAGTAAAAAAATTTTGAAGGCAGATTTTGTATTTGGATATGTTATAAGAGACGTAAATTTGTTATACTGGAATAAACGTATAGCGGCCATGAAGAAGGGGAAAAAGATGGAACGATATAAAGTGATTCTCGTAGATGATGAAGCCGAAGTCATCGATATGATAGAGAAAAAAATTCATTGGAATGATCTGGGGTTTGAGGTGGCAGGAAGTGCGACAAATGGGGTGAAAGCACTGGAATTAGTAGAAAAACTCCAGCCAGATGTGGTGCTGACGGATATTAAGATGCCTTATATGGACGGGTTAGAGTTATCCAGAAGGCTGAATCGGGAATATCCGAATATTTATATCATGCTCTGTACGGGATTTGATGAGTTTGAATATGCGAAAGAAGCAGTGCATCTGGAAATCAAGGAATATATGCTTAAACCGGTCAATGCAACAGAATTGTCAGAAAGCCTGACCAATCTGAAACATACGCTGGACAGGGAAAGAGAAGAAAAATTAAATGTAAAAAAATTAAATGATTATTTTCAGGAAGTACTTCCGAAATTACAGTCCAATTTTTTTATTTCATTAATTGAAGGAAGAGTAGAAAAAAAGGATTATGAAAGATTTTTACAGGCGTATCAGGTAGATATGAAAGGACCTCTCTTTGGCTGTGTAATCTTCCACACATCGGAGAACCATGTGCCCGAAGGCATGAACCCACTGCTTTTATCCATGTCGGTAGAAAGAGAGATCAAGCAGAGACTGATGAATCAGTGGAACTGTCGAGAATTTATATATATGGGAAATACACTGCTGATTCTGGAACTGGATGCGGAAGATAAGATTACCCAGATAACAGATGCCTGTGACAGATTCTGCCGGTGGGCGTACCGCATCATGGGTGCGGTTGTTACAGCGGGGATCGGAACCGTGTGTGACAGCCTGTATGAGATCAGTCTTTCCTATGAGAGGGCAAGAGAAGCAGTTTCTTACAGGGTTTTATACGGAACAAAACGGGCAATTAATATTGGAGAGATTGTTCCGAAGGAACAGATCAAACCGGTTCAGTCAGAAGAGTCAAGGATGCAGATGCTATTTCGTGCAATTCGTATAGGAGATTCGGCAGAGATAGAGCGGGCAGCACATGGAGAGATGGAAAAGCTTCATAAAAATACAGAAACCATGAGTCAGTATAATCTTGCTACAATGGAGATAGTCAGTGGATTTTTTAAGTTCTGTACAGATAATTCGCTGGATTTCAATAAAATATCCGGTAATATGCAGAATATTTACGAAAAAGTATCGCAGATGGATGAGAGTTCACTGACAGCATGGATTGTGCAGATGTCGGAAACAATCAGTGAAAAGCTGAAATGTGCAAGAAACAGTTCTGCCAGACGGCTCATTGTGGAAGCACAGAACATTGTGAAAGAAAGGTATATGGAGGCGGATATATCATTGGACGAGGTATGTGCGGTTCTCGGTGTATCGAATTCTTATTTTTCTTCTGTATTTAAAAAAGAAGCGGGAAAATCGTTTATCTCTTATTTAACAGATTACAGAATGGATATTGCGGCAGAGATGATATTAAATACAGATGAGAAAAGTTACACAATAGCAGAAAAAGTGGGGTATCTCGATGCCAATTATTTTAGTTATGTATTTAAAAAGAAGTTTGGAGTTTCTCCTTCGAAGTATAGAGCATCTGTAAAGTAGAACAGTAATCCGTATGAAGGGAACAGGAAAAAGCGTGAAAAAAAGAAAAAAAGATTCGGATTTCAAAAAAAATGTTGTATTTAATATACAGTCAATCATCATGTCTGTTCTTATGGCGATTACACTTGTCACGATTGTAACTATGGGATTCCTTTTGTATCAAAGATTTAAGCTTGCGATTGATAAGATGGCAGTATCAAATACAGAGGCGACGGTGGAAAGCACGGTAGACAGGGTGAATTCGGACCTGTTAGATATCAGGCAGATTTTTAATGCAGCGAATTATAATATCGTACAGGAATTTGATATATCCAGTGAAAAATTTGCTGAACAGTTCAGCTTATTATACGAGGTGAATTCGGATAAAATCGAGAGTCTGGCATTATATGGGAACGAAGGCCGGCTGATTGCTTCGGAACCGGTTGCTGTTGAAAAAGAAAATATAGATGTAACGGGACAGGACTGGTATAAGAATGCCGAGAGTGCAATTGAAAATGTACATTTTTCCGTTCCGCATATTCAGAATTTGTATGAAGATGGTCTGTATCGTTATCATTGGGTTGTTTCACTGAGTCGTTATGTGGATATAAACGATGGGGAGATTCCGGGAAGCGGAGTCCTTCTTGTAGATATGAAATATTCGGTGATCGAAGATGTCTTAAAGCAGATTAATGATTCTTCGGAAGGAATCTATTATTATATGATCAGCCGTGACGGACAGATGATCTATCATCCGAGAAAAACAGAGATGGCCAGGGGACTGTTTGAGGAGAATAGTCTGAAGGCTTCCGGGTATGAGGAGGGCACTTATGAGATCACAACAGACGGACACAAGGAAAGTGTAGTGGTTGGCAACATTGCCTATACAGGATGGAAACTGATCGGAGTTGTACCGGAGAGCGTGCAGACTGCAAGAATTAACAATTTCAGATATTATATCTTTACAACGATCATGGTTCTTATGATGATGCTTCTGGAAGGAAACAGGCTGATTTCCAGAAAAATATCCAAACCGATTCGGAAACTGGATGAATCGGTTAAAACATATGAAGCAGGAGGAAAACCGGATATTTACATAGGAGGTTCTTCAGAAATACGACATTTGGGTTATTCCGTTCAAAGATCATATGAACGGATTGAGACGCTTATGGGGGAAATTATCCGTCAGCAGAATGAACGGAGAAAAAGTGAACTGGATGCATTACAAAGTCAGATTAATCCACATTTTCTCTATAATACACTGGAATCTATTACCTGGATGGTCGAAGCACAGAAAAATGAAGAAGCAGTTATTATGATCTCCGAACTGGCAAAGCTTTTAAGAGTCAGTTTATCCCGCGGAAAGACGATCATTCCGGTTAAAGATGAACTTCAGCACAGCAGAAGCTATATGAATATCCAGCTTATGCGTTATAAAGAACGTTTTCAAATGGAATTTCAGACGGATAAAGAGATAGAAGATTATTGTATTGTAAAATTAGTCATTCAGCCGATTCTCGAAAATGCAATTTATTACGGCGTGGGAAATATGGATGAGGACGATGAAGGAAAAATCACAGTCCGGGGAGAAAAGAAAGAAGACGATATTTACATTATTATAGAAGATAATGGAATGGGAATGCGAAAAGAAGTTCTGGAAAATATCCTGAAAGATAACAATAAAGTTCCAAAACATGGTTCGGGTGTTGGTGTGATCAATGTGCATTCCAGAATTCAGCTGATGTTTGGTGAGCAATATGGCCTGGAGATATATAGTGAACCGGATGAGGGGACCAGGGTTGTTATCCATATACCGGCAATTCCATATACAAAGGAGAATGCGGAACAATTGGAGATGCAGAAATATATACAGGGGAGGGATGTAGATGAAAAAGAATAAAATTACATTCCTGATACTGGAGTGTATTTTCCTGATACTGACATTATTTTTTGCATGGAAGATTTTTGACCGGGATGTGCCGGAAAAACGAGTGGCGGTGATCTTACCGGAATCAGGAGATAACCGGTGGAATTCATTGATTAAAGGGATGAAGCAGTCGGCGAAAATAAACAATCTTCATATGATTATCTGTAATACAGATGAAATTGAAAATGCAGAGATGGAAAAAGAAATTATAAAAGAGCAGAAGCGCAACAATATAGATGCATTTATCATATGTCCGGCACCGGGAAGTGATACGAAAGACATGTTAAAAAAACAGTGTGCCAAGACGCCATACACACTGATCATGGAGGATGTATATTCCAAAGAAGGCGGGAATTCCGGTAATCCGGTAATCGGACCGGATTATTATAAGATAGGTTCTGAACTTGGAAAGCAGCTGGGAAAGAAGCGGCAGAAAATCGGAGTTGTCGCAAACTGGAAAGAATCAAAGTCAGATCAGGATGCGATTCGGGGATTAAAGGATTCGCTGAAAGATACCAAAAGTGAGATCGACTGGTATTGTTACCGGAAAAAAGATCAGAATATCTATGAAAAAGTGAGTAAAAAAGATAAAGTAGATGCAATAGTGGTTCTGGATCCACATGCATTGGAAGAACTAGGCGAGCAGTCTGATGAAGATTCATATCAGGGAGCGGACATATATGGCATTGGGAGCAGTGTAAAAGCGGTAGTGTTATTGGATAACGGAAATATCCAGGGACTGGTGGTTCCGGATGCCTATGAGATCGGATATAAAAGTGTCGGGGAAATGGCACAAAAGCTGGAACACAGATTCTACAGGCTAAAAGGCCATAAGACAGAGATAAAGGTGTTTGACAGAGATGAATTTTCATTAAATGATAATTTGGAAAGGTTCTTATATTCTTATGAGTAAAAAAAACAGAAAAAGAAGAAGTATGATAGCAGTTATCCTGCTGATTGCTTTTCTGATTACCGGATGTGAAGACAAGAGTGTAAAGACAGATCATATCATCCGGATAGGAGTTGTAACCTATACGCAGGATGATCCATTTATCAATGCTATGACGGATCAGTTAAAAGAGAATCTGAAAAAAATGGATACAAATCATATGAAAATCATCACAACGGTAAAAAACGGCGATGATAATCAGCAGGATCAAAATGAGATTGTTGAAGAGATGATTGACGCCGGCTGTGATGTGTTGTGTGTGAATCTGGTTGACAGAACGGCACCATCCCGCATTATCAGGATGGCAAAACAAGAAGATATCCCGGTCCTCTTTTTTAACAGGGAGCCGGTCAAGGAGGATCTGATGCAATGGGAGAAACTGTATTATATAGGATGTGACGCAGAGCAGTCCGGGATCATGCAGGGAGAAATTGTGGCGGATTATATTAAGAATCATCCGGAAGTTGATAAGAATCAGGATGGGAAGATTCAGTATGTACTTCTGGAAGGAGAGGCCGGACATCAGGATGCCATCAGCAGAACAGACTATTCGGTTAAGACCTTGCTTGAACAGGGGATTAATCTTGAAAAATTGAGTTATCAGTTTGCAGACTGGAACCGTGGACAGGCTGAAAACAGGATGAGTCGTCTTATTGAACAATATGGAGATGAGATAGAACTGGTTATTTCCAATAATGATGAGATGGCACTGGGAGCTGTGGAAGCCTGGCAGAAGGCCGGATATGACTGCCGGAACTGGCCTGTCATATTTGGAATTGACGGTCTGGACGATGCGCTGGAGGCAATCAAGACTGGAAAAATGAAGGGAACCGTCTATAATGATAAAGAGGATCAGGCAATGGAATTGGCGAAATTATCGGTAGAGATTGTCTGTGGAAAAGACGCAAATCGCAAACATTTAAAGGAAGGCAGATATTATGTCTCCGAATATTGCCGTGTGGATAGCAGTAATGTAGATCATTTTTTGAAATAATAATGAGGAAATAGAAAATGGATAACGCATGGATAATTGCATTTTACAAAGAAACAGATCCGGTAAAAAGACTGGAGTTATTAAAAGCAAATACCGGCGACGGAGAGTCGGAGAAAGACAAATACCGGAAACAGTTATGGATTGCAAGATATGGAAAACGAACACCCGTAAAAGATGAATTTATGAGATGTCTTATGGAAATGAAATATCTGGCAGAGGGTACGACAGTGGATCTGGGAGGAAAACGGAGAAAGCAGGGAGCGAAGATAGCTGCCACTTTGGGGCTGTCAGAATCACTGCTTCAGGAAAAAGTATATAAGGAAATTCTTTTGCAGGAGCTTCAGAATGTCTTTCTGAAATTCATTGAAGTCAGCAGGGGAGGAAGAGCATTTACGTCACTTGTATTTGGAATGGGACAGATGTCAGAAGAAGGAGTGACAAAAAAGATTGCGCAGCAGATTAGTATGATCGCTTTTCGTGCACCGCATCTGCTTCATATGGAGAAAGAGTTTGCGCTGTTACAGGAGGCGGCGCTTGAGGCTTTCAGGCAGGTATATCCGAACAGGGAACATTTCCTGAAAAAATAAAGATAGCAGGCATGTATAGTAGATAAAAAGAACAAATGTTCGAAAAAACACTTGAAAACAAGAACACTTGTTTGTATAATAAAACTATGAATATAGAAATCAAAAATAGTAATTATACAACACAGGAGAAATTACAGATTCTCGCTGATGCGGCAAAATATGATGTAGCATGTACGTCAAGTGGTTCAAGCCGCCGGGGAAAGAAAGGAGAACTCGGCAATGCAGAGGCATGCGGCATCTGTCACAGTTTTGCGGCGGACGGAAGATGTATTTCCCTGTTAAAAATCCTGATGACAAATCATTGTGCCTATGATTGTAAATATTGCATTAATCGTGCAAGCAACGATGTGAAACGGGCAACATTTACACCCGAAGAGATCTGTGAACTGACGATTGAGTTTTACAAGCGGAATTATATAGAAGGCCTTTTCTTAAGCTCCGGAGTTTTGAAAAATCCGACATACACGATGGAAAAGATGTGTGAGACTTTACTGCTGCTTCGCACAAAATATCATTTTAACGGTTATATCCATGTGAAGACGATTCCGGGAGCTTCGGATGAACTTCTTGCAGCGGCAGGATATCTGGCCGATCGTATCAGTGTCAATCTGGAACTTCCAACGGAAGAGGGGCTTCGGACTCTTGCACCGAATAAGACAATGAAGACAATCCTTAATCCTATGGGAAAGGTTCAGAATACAATTGCTGCACACCGGATGGCCATCGGAAAGACAGCATATATGGAAAGAAGCAGGGGAAATCAACTGTTAAATAACGGCATTTTTTCGGAAATATCCAAAAGGAATTATCGGGAAAGCCTGGAAGAAAAAAAGAAGACAGACAGACTGTCGGATGGAAAGGACGGAACTTTGCCTTCTCAAAAAGAAATGGGGAGAGTGGATGGACTCCTTACATGGGACAATGCATATCAGTTAGCACCCCATGATATGTCTGGTTTAAAGCGTCGTTTTGCACCTGCCGGGCAGAGTACACAGATGATCATCGGTGCGACGGGGGAAAGTGACTATACATTATTGCAGACGACCCAGCAGTTGTATCAGGGCTTTGATCTGAAACGAGTGTTTTACTCAGCATATATTCCGTTGAATGAGGATGATGCACTGCCGGGGCTTGGAACACCGACACCGCTTTTGCGTGAACACCGCCTCTATCAGGCAGATTGGCTGCTTAGATTTTATGGATTCCAGGCAGGTGAATTATTGTCGGAAGAAAAGCCGGATTTCAATGAACTGATCGATCCAAAGTGTGACTGGGCATTACGCCATCTCGAACAATTTCCTGTGGAAATAGAGACTGCAAGTTATGCAAGACTGCTTCGGGTACCGGGAATCGGTCCCAAATCCGCCAGTCGGATCACACATGCAAGACGGTATGGAAGACTGGATTTTGCAAGCTTAAAGAAGATGGGTGTGGTACTTAAGCGGGCGCATTATTTTATTACCTGTGGGGGAAAACAGATGTATCATACACCGGTTGAAGCATCGTATATTATGAGACAACTGGTGAGTGTAGATAAGAAAGATGTATGGAATATAGAACATTCCAATGAATCTTATGTGCAATTGTCGTTGGTAGACTTTGGGATAGGGTAGGAAATTATGAAGATATATACTTGTAAGGATCGTCTGGAGGACATTATGACCTGCATCTATGATGCCTGGTCGGAAGCTTTACGAATCGGTCATGATCAGATACAATTAAAGAAAGAACCGATATTACAGCAGACAATGTTTGATGAATATGTCCATGTAGACGGGGATAATGTGAAAGCAGAAAAAGTAATCCGCTCTGTTCGCAGGGATATTTCCGATGAAGCATATCTGGATGTATATTATGCAACTCTTTCTGCGGAGGAAGATGCGTTACAGGCAATCTATAATTTTCTGCGTGTCGGATTTGCAGTGGGAAGTAAGGTACTGGAACAGTATTCGAATCCTCATGTGATGCGCATGTTGGAACTTCGGCGGAAAGTCGGTAATGAAAGCCATCATTTTAATGAATTTGCACGATTCCAGTCGCTGGACAGAAAGGTCTATGTCAGTCATCTGGAACCTAAAAGTGATGTGATCATGCTGGTTGGCAGACATTTTGCGGACCGGATGCCATCGGAACATTGGATGATCATAGATGATAACCGGAAAACAGCATGCGTACATCCAAAAGACGGAACAAACTATCTGCGTTATCTGACGGATGACGAATTTGAGTCACTTCGTAAAACAGAACAGTATGAAGATGAATATACAGAGATGTGGAAGACGTTTTTTCAGGCGGTTGCGATCAAAGAGAGGGAGAATTATGTGTGTCAGCGGAATTTGTTCCCAATCTGGAAGAGGAAGCATGCGGTGGAATTCAGAACGCCAAAGATATGAGCATAAAAACTTGCGAATCCTGAAAGAAATATCTGTCAGGAAGAGAATCATTGAAAGGGGAACAAATCAATGCAGCAAAATTTAAAAGTGTTAATGTTAAATGGAAGCCCACGGGCTAATGGCAATACATCTGTTGCATTAAAAGAAATGGAACAGGTATTTAAAGATAACGGAATCGAGACAGAGATCATACGGGTCGGCAATAAAGATATTCGAGGCTGTATCGCCTGTGGTTCCTGCTATGAGAAAGGCAAATGTGTATTCAACGATATGGTAAATGAACTGGCACTAAAGTTTGAAGAAGCCGATGGACTTGTCGTTGCAAGCCCGGTATATTATGCGTCAGCAAATGCGACACTGATTGCCTGTCTTGATCGTTTGTTCTACAGCAGTCATTTTGACAAGACGATGAAAGTCGGAGCAAGTGTTGTATGTGCGAGACGCGGTGGTTGTTCAGCAACATTTGATGAATTGAACAAGTATTTTACAATCTCCGGAATGCCGGTTGCATCAAGCCAGTATTGGAACAGCATTCATGGACGTATGCCGGGTGAGTCAGAGCAGGACGGAGAAGGAAAACAGACGATGCGTACACTTGCAAGAAATATGACATTCTTGATGAAGAGTATTGCGCTTGGAAAAGAACAGTTCGGATTACCGGAAAAGGAAGAACGAATTGCGACACATTTTATACGGTAATGGGATTGGAGAAAAGCAAATGACAGATACACATATTTCAGAAAGATATGAATTTAGAAACATAAAACAGAACGAAGCAGAAGAAGCAGCAGAGATCGAAAGAATCTGTTTTCCGCCGAATGAAGCCTGTTCTAAGAAGCATATGAAAGACCGTGTTGCCGGAATTGCGGATTTATTTCTGGTAGTGATTGATAAAGAAAATGGAAAGATGGCAGGTTTTTTAAATGGACTTGCAACAGACGAGGTCGTATTAAAGGATGAATTTTTTACGGATGCAGGTCTGCATAATCCGGAAGGAAAGAATATCATGCTGCTGGGTCTGGATGTACTGCCGGAATACCGCAGTCAGGGGCTTGCAAGAGAACTGGTACGCCGGTATCTCGAAAGAGAATGGGGAAGGGGAAGAAAAGAGATTATCCTTACCTGCCTGGAATCGAAGGTAGCGATGTATGAGAAATTCGGATTTAAAGATAAAGGAATCGCGCAGTCAACCTGGGGCGGGGAAGAATGGCATGAGATGAGTGTAAGAATTTAATTACCGAAGCACTTGGAAGAATCAAAGGGAAAGATTTTGCAGAAGTATTGCAGAATCTTTCCTTTTGTGTTATTGTAAATTAACTTTAAAGAAAAGTTTCATATTCCTAAAAATTCTAAGCCCGAGGGCATCTCATTTCGGTATTTCAAATTCGAAACAATTATCCGATATGAAGACATAGTAACTAATAATTTTATATTGCTGGGATACAAGGAGGAGCTGTCTATGATGAATAAGCTGCAACAGTATTTTCCGATGATTCGGACAAAAGAAGAAGTTTTAAAAGAAATTGAGAATAATTCAAAGCTGAAAGAAATCTATGAAAATTGGCAAGAAGATGAAAGAGAAGAATTTCTGGCTTTTGTAACAGGAACAAAAGGTGTAAAAATGATGTATGATTTCATTAGTAAAGCTATTTTGAATCCAGAAATTTATGAAGAAAGAGTAGAAGAATTTTTATCGTTGTTGCTTCAACAGAAAGTGAAAATACTTGAAGTACTGCCGAATGAAGAGACGGGACTTTCGGATGGGTATTCTATTCTGATTATGGATATCGTGGTAGAATTAGAAAACGGAAGTATTGTCAATCTGGAGATACAAAAGAATGGTTATATGTTTCCGGGAGAACGAAGTGCATGTTATTCAGCAGATTTGTTATTGCGTCAATACAGAAGAGTACGCAAAAAGAATAAACAAGAAGGAAAGAAAACAAAATCATGTTATAGAGATATAAAAGATGTATACACGATTGTCTTGTTTGAAACAAGTCCATCACAGTTACACAAATTTAGAGATGTATATTTACATCATTTTGAACAGAAATCAGATACAGGAGCGGAAATGAATCTTCTACAGAAATATTTATTTGTAACGCTTGACAACTTTCGTAGTATTAAGCACAATAAAAGTAGTAAGATGATTATAAATAATCGGCTGGAAGCATGGCTTGCGTTTATGTGTATGGATGAGCCGGATGATATTCTGAGTATCATAGAAAAATATTCGGATTTTAAAGAAATGTATGAACAAATCTATGTGATCTGCCGTGATTTAGATGAGGTGATGGGAATGTTTTCAAAAGAATTACAGGAACTGGACCGGAATAGTGTAGAACTGATGGTAGATGAGATGCAGAAGGATCTGGATAAGACAAGAGAAGAACTGGAAGAATCAAAGATGGAAATAGAGGAGAAAGATCAGCAATTAAAAGAAAATAAATTACAATTAAAAAAAATGCAGGAAGAATTAGAACACTGGAAGAAAATGTATCAGCAAGAGAATAAATAGGCAAGAATACGGGAGGTACAATGTGAGCAAAATAGTAAATATAAATACCACATCAACAAAAGAAGAACAGTTAAAAGACCTGATAACATCCATCCAACAAGTAAAAGATTCTCTGGTAAATATACTGGATGAATATGAAGAAGACGGTGAAGTGGATAAAGCAGACACTCTGACGGAAGCGTTGGATGCATTGGAAGATGCATACGATGTGGTTAATGATGTACTGTTAGATGACTGATAAAATAGTAAAAATAGTCTGGAAGCTATAGTCTGAAATCAGAAATGAATCCCTGAAATCACAGTAAAACGACAAATGACTGTGATTTCAGGGATTTTTTTTCCATACGTTCGAAAAAGCTGTTATTGGCAATTTTAACAAAAATATTATCTCATTTACAAATAAATCCACTCAGATTCTTGACGACTTTACTAAAAAATGTAAATATAGAAAACGTCGTTGACAAAAAGCACCAACACAGCTAGAATGAACTCAACAAGAAACAATACAAGTTGTACTATCAAGATGTATTTGGAGGAAGCAGCAAATGGAATTAAGAGACAAGATAGCAGGAGCATTATATGGGATGGCACTAGGTGATGCGATGGGCATGCCGGCAGAGTTGTGGGGACGTGAAAGAGCAAGAAAATTTTTCGGGGGAAAGATTACAGGATTTATCGACGGACCGAAGGAAAATGACGTGGCATTTAACTACGACAAAGCGCAGTTTACAGATGATACAGGCCAGGCTCTGGTACTTCTGGATTCATTAAAAGCTACAGATTATAAACCAGATGCGGCAGACATTGCAAAGCGTATGTTGGAGTGGGCAGAGAAGGAAAATGCATTTGAAAATAACATTCTCGGACCGACATCGAAGGTAGCTTTGGCGAATTTCCGTGACGGTGTGGATGCAAGTGCGATCACGAACAAAGCATTATCCAACGGAAGCTCTATGAGAATCGCGCCGATCGGATGCTTATTTACACCGGATCAGAGAACAGAGCTGATTGATTATGTATACGGTGTGTCTCAGGCAACGCATACCAGTGATGTGACAATTGCCGGAGCAGCCATGATCGCAGAAGGTGTGGCATCTGCAATTGTAAATAATGATTTTGAGCAGGTATTAAGTGACATCCTTTCGGTAGAAGAAGCAGGATATGAAAAGGGATGCGAGACATTCAGTCCAAGACTTGCGGAACGTGTGAAGATCGGTGTACAGATCGCAAAAGAATATGCAGACGATGCAGATACATTTTCAAAGAAAATCTATGATGTGATCGGATCCGGTGTGGGAATCATTGAATCCGTTCCGGCGGCAATTTCCATTGCATATTATACACAGGACCCGAATGAATGTTGTCTGATGTGTGCGAACCTAGGCGGTGATACCGATACCATCGGAGCTATGGCAACCGCAATCTGTGGGGCATTTACCGGATACTCAAAGATCAATCCGGAATACACGGAACTCTTAAGAGTACAGAATTCGGAGACGGATTTTGATGAATACATCAACATTCTTAAAAAAGGAAGGGAGTTGGCAGGATGCGGACGCTAGTAGTCGGTGCGGCAATCGTCGATCTGATGATGAAGATCGACCGGCTTCCGAAGAGCGGGGAAGATATTCCGTGCAGAGAGACGAAGACGGTAGTCGGCGGCTGTGCCTATAATGTGGCAAATACTTTGCGAAACCTGCATTGTGAACATGATCTGTGTGTACCGGTCGGAACCGGATCATTTGCAGATATTATCCGCAGAGGAATGAAAGAAAAAGGATACGAACCAGTGATTGAAGAACCGAGTGAAGACAATGGATACTGCTTAAGCCTGGTAGAAGCGGACGGTGAACGGACATTTATTACCGTTCAGGGAGCGGAATGCCATTTCAAGAAAGAATGGTTTGACCGGATTGACATGAGCCGATATGAGAATATCTACATTGCCGGTTATCAGGTGTGTGGAAACAGTGGAAAGATTATTGCTGACTGGTTGCAGAATGTACCGGATGTAGATAAAAAGAAGATCTTTTTTGCACCGGGACCGATGATAACAGAGATTGAACCTGAGACGATGGAAAAGTTGATGGCATTAAGTCCGGTGCTTCACATCAATGAGGCCGAGGCTGGGAACTACACCGGTCAGGAACATGTAGAAGACGCAGTGAAGGATATTTTCGCAAAAAGTCAGAATACCGTATTTGTTACACTTGGGGGAGATGGAACGATGTTCTATGATGGAGATGAGATTCAGAAAGTGGCATCGTTCAAGACGGAAGTCGTAGATACGGTTGGCGCAGGCGACAGCCATATCGGAGCAGTGATCGCAGGACTTTCAAAGGGAATGGAAGTAAAAGCTGCAGTAAGACTTGCCAACCATGTGGCAGCAGCGGTCGTAGGTACATCCGGACCGGTTATGGATTACGAGGAATTTCAAAAGATTTCGGAGGAATGGGAAAATGAATAAAATTAAGAACTTTTTTGCGGATTGGAGCTGGAAAGAAAAAGCGTGGCTGGCATTCGTGCTGATTGTACAGACAGTTGCATGGGGCATCCAGAAGGAAAGCGCATTCATGCTGATCATGACACTGACAAGCAGTCTGAACCTGGTACTGGGAGCGAAAGGTAAAGTCGCAGGTCTGTACTTTGCAATCATCAACAGTGCATTGTATGCGATCAACTGTATGGGAATTCCGCTTTACGGAGAGGTTATGTACAACCTGATCTACTCGATTCCGGTAAGTGCGATTGCAATCTTCACATGGAAGAAGAACATGACCAAAGGCGGCGAGGTCAAATTCCGTACCATGACACCAAAGATCATGGTTACAACAGCAGTGGTAACGCTCGTTGGTGTGTTAGGCTACATGCAGATCCTGAAGTGGATGGGTGGAAATCTTCCATTCATGGATTCTCTGACAACGGTAGTATCGGTTGTTGCAAGCTTCCTGTATCTGCTTCGTTTCTCAGAGCAGTGGGCAATGTGGGCAATCGTAAATGCATTGTCAATTGTGATGTGGATCATGGTATTTATGCAGGGTGATTCATCCGCGCTTCTGATCATCATCATGAAGTCGATCAATTTCATCAATTCTACATACGGCTTCCTGAACTGGAGAAAGATTGCGAAGGAAAATGCACAGTAAATGTATCGTAAAGAATAAGAAAAATCTACATGTAAAAGAGATTCTATGTTAAAATAAACAATAGGATCGTCATAGCAGCCATGGATTTCAAGAAAATATGAGGTTCATGGTTGTTTTTATGCCAATGCATGCAAGAAAAGTTGCCGGTGGCAAGTTTTATGTATACCAAAGCATATAAGAGAAACTGCTGGCAGCAGGTTCTATGCATAATCGTGGAACACAGGTGGAATTCAATATGACCAAATACGAAGTAATAAAAAAAGAAATAAAAGAACAGATTGAGGATAATATACTAAAACCAAATCAGGTGATCGCCTCAGAAAATGAGATGTGCAGACATTACGATGTCAGTCGTGTGACGGTACGGAAAGCAATCGATGAACTGTGTGCAGAGGGAATTCTCTACCGGATCAAAGGAAAAGGCTGCTTCGTCAGGGAACTGAAGGATCAGAAACGTTCACATATTTACAGTTTCACGGAAGCTGTAAAGAACGAAGGAAAAACGCCTTCGAAAAAGCAGTTATCATTGAAAACGATGAATGCGGATGCATATCTGGCAGAGAAACTTCAGATCACCGAAAGGGATGAAGTATACGAGATACGGAGCCTGTATTATGCGGATGGGGTTCCATACAGCCTGAATACGGCAGTACTGCCGGCGGAGAGATTTCCGAAGCTGGATTTCTTTGACTTTAATAATCGTTCATTATATGAAGTCCTTGGTTCCTTCTTTCATACGGAAATGTACAGGGTACGTCAGACGTTGGAAGCAGTTACGGCAGATAAAGAGATCGCACAGATGCTGGAACGGAAAGAAAGCCAGCCGCTGTTGAAGATTAAGGCGGTATCATACAGTCTGGAAGAGAACCGGGAGATTCCGGTGGAGTATTATGAGGCGTATATCCTTACAGAGATACAGAATTATTATGTGGAGAAATTTACGGTATAAGGAGTGGGACATTGACGTTCCACTCTTTTTGATATAAACTATAGCCTATATGTGTATAGTAAAATATAGACGTTATATTATAGTTGAAAAGTAAGGAGAGTACATACAAATGAAGAGTTTTTATGAGTGGTACAGAAAGCACATCACCGGTGCGATTTTCGTCGGACTGATCCTCGGAATCCTGACCGGACTGTTTTTGGCGGGACGGTTTAACGTGGTTCTGACTGCAACAAGTGTACTGGGAAGTATCTATATGAGTGCATTGAATATGATGATCTTCCCACTGGTATTTTGTTCGATCGTAATGGGTATTGCGAGCATCGGAAGTGCCAAGACGACAGGTAAGATCACAGGAGCGGCAATGCTGTTCTTCCTGTGCACAACAGCAATCGCAAGTTTTGTTGGACTGATCATTCCGAGACTGATCTGTCTTGGAAAAGGCGTTAGCTTTAAGATGGCTACATCTGATATTCAGGCAACCAAGATGGACAGCATTCTTGATACGATTAAGGGACTGATCCCGTCTAACCCGGTATCCGCATTTGCAGAAGGTAATATGCTGCAGGTGCTGGTATTTGCGCTGATCATGGGATTCACACTGATCGCGATTGGAGAAAAAGGTGAGCCATTATTAAAGGTCATCGATTCCTGCAATGAAGCATGTCTGAAGATCATCAGTACGGTGATGTATTTCACACCGATCGGAGTCTTCTGTACGATCGTTCCGGTTGTAGAGGCGAATGGTACAAAGACGATCGTATCACTGGCTACGCAGCTGATTATCTTATATGTCGCATTCTTTGGATTTGCATTTATCGTATATGGCGGCACAGTGAGCATTCTCGGCAAGACAAGTCCGGTGAAGTTCTTCAAGGCGATCATGCCGGCGGCACTGAATGCATTTGGTACATGCTCAAGTTCAGCTACCATTCCGCTGAGTAAAAGCTGTGTCGAAGATAAACTTGGAGTTCCGAACCAGATCTCAAGTATCACGATCCCGCTTGGAGCAACGGTTAACATGGATGCTGTATCGATCCTGATGTCCTTTATGATCATGTTCTTTGCAAATGCATGCGGCGTGCATGTCAGCATTTCCATGATGATCATCATCCTTCTGGCGAACGTCCTTCTGTCAGTCGGAACACCGGGAATCCCGGGAGGTGCAATCGCATCATTCGCGGCACTTGCTACAATGGCCGGACTTCCTGCCGGAGTTATGGGTGTCTATATTAGCATCAATACTCTGTGCGATATGGGAGCAACCTGTGTTAATGTTATCGGTGATATGGCAGGATGTGTCGTGCTGAAAGAGAAGATTGAGATTGAAAAATAGAACCAGAATTCCAGAGAGTAAAGAAATGTCACAAATGCAAATTTCAGAAAAACAAAATATATTAACCAGAACATGGGTAGTCGCAGCTCTGGCGTGTGTCTGCTGCATCTTATGGGGCAGTGCAATTCCCGTGATCAAGACAGGCTACCAGATTCTTGCCGTTGATTCAGCGGACACCGCAAGTCAGATTGTTTTTGCCGGTATCCGGTTCGCACTGGCGGGAATTCTTGTATTACTGTTCGCATCCCTCCGGGAAAAAAGAGTTGTCCTTCCGGACGGAAAGATATTCAAGTATGTTATCCCAGTTTGCTTTGCTCAGACCTTCGTCCAGTACTTTTTCTTTTACATCGGAGTGGCACATACATCCGGTGTAAAAGGCGGGATCATCACAGGCCTAGGCAATTTTATTGCAATTTTAATGGCATGTCTGTTAGTAAGAAATGAAAAGATGGCAGGCAGAAAACTTGCTGGCTGCATCCTCGGATTTGCGGGAGTCGTGATCATCAACATGGCAGGCGGCTCTATGGACATGGGATTCAGTCTGACAGGAGAAGGCTTCGTGCTGATCGCGCAGCTTTCTTATGGAGCGTCAACCGTACTGATCAATATTTTCTCCAAAAAAGTATCACCGGTTATTTTAAGCGGTTGTCAGTTCTTCATGGGAGGTGTGTTGCTGTTCATAGTCGGAATCCTGATGGGCGGACACTTGGATCATATGTCGATTGCAGGAGTAGTATTGATTCTCTACCTGGCAATGGTATCGGCTGTGGCGTATACACTCTGGTCGGTTCTGCTGGCGCATAACGAAGTATCGAAAGTGGCGATTTTCGGATTTGTCAATCCACTTTGCAGCGTGGTGTTATCGGCGTTGGTTCTTGGAGAGGTCAGCCAGGCATTTAATGCAAGAAGTCTGATTGCATTGATTTTGGTTTGTGTGGGAATTTATATTGTGAATTGTAAAAGTAAAAAATAAAAGAAGCGGAAAAAGTTGTGAATGTAAACTTTTTCCGCTTCTTATTTTATAATTTCCCTTCCGGAATCTTACTAATAATTGTCTTATAAATTTTGATCAAAAATGCCGTAGACACAATAAATGATATCACTTCCGCAATCGGGAAAGCCCACCACACTATATGTAAGCCATCAATCTTAGACAAGATATAAGCTGACGGGATCAGCACAACCAGCTGACGCATGATGGATACGATCATACTGAATACTGCTTTGCCAAGTGCCTGGAATACGGTACCGGCAATGATACAGAACCATGCGATCAGATAATGGATACCGATGATACGAAGTGCCGGAACACCGATTTTCAGCATGGCGTCAGACGCATTGAACATTCCAAGTAATACCTGTGGGATGCCTTCAAAGCAGAGGAATCCAATGAAAGTAAGGCAGAATGCAGTCGTCAGACTGATCCGGATCGTCTTGATCATACGATTTCTCTGCTGTGCACCATAGTTGTAAGCAATGATCGGCGTGATACCATTGTTCAGACCGAATACCGGCATGAAGAAGAAGCTCTGAAGCTTGAAGTATACACCGAATACAGCAGTTGCAGTTGAAGAAAATTCAATCAGAATGCGGTTCATCGAATAAGTCATGATCGATCCGATAGACTGCATAATAATAGATGGAATACCTACTGCATAAATGTGTCCGATCAGACGGATATCCGGTCGGAAGCCTTTGAAACTTAATGATACGTCATGGTTATATTTGTGATTACAGGTTCCGGCAACGATTCCGGCAACACATTGTCCGATAACGGTCGCAACGGCGGCTCCGGTAACACCCATCTTCGGGAATCCCAGAAGACCGAAGATCATGATCGGGTCCAGGATAATGTTTGTAATCGCACCACATAACTGAGAAGTCATACTGAAGATAGTTCTTCCGGTAGAAGTCAGTAACCGTTCAAAGAAGATCTGTGTGAACAGACCAAAGGAAAAGATCATAACCGTACTCAGGTAATCAATTCCAAGTTCCATGATCTCGACATCTGCGTTTCCAATCTGACTTGCATAGAAAGGTCTTACGATCGTAAAGCCGAGGATTAAAAATACAATGTAACTGATGGCATAGATAAATGCCGTATTATCAGCAATTTTATTCGCCTTTTTAAAGTTATGTTCTCCCAGTGATTTTGACAGGAGGGCATTCATACCGACGCCGGTACCGGTAGCTACCGCGATCAGAAGTGTCTGAAGCGGGAAGGCTAACGATACAGCAGTCAGTGCATTTTCTGATAATTTTGCTACGAAGATACTGTCAACGATGTTATAAAGCGCCTGTACCAGCATAGAAACCATCATTGGCAGTGACATATTGAATACTAATTTTCCGACGGGCATTGTTCCCATCTTATTTTCTGCTGCAGGAGCAGATCCACGTTCACTCATAGTTCTCATTCCTCCACAGAGACGCCTGGGAATCAGGACGTCTATTCATATATTTTTTCACTCTTTTTCATTAGGTACAATGATATATGATAGCATGAATGTAGGAATGATTCAATAAATAATGTAAAATTGTTTCATATCAAACTTTAATGAGTAGTTAGTGTTCTACATATGGAAATATTCTTTCACCTGATCCAGGATGATCTGCATCAGTCTGGTACGTGCTTCTACGCTTGCCCAAGCAATATGCGGCGTAATGAAAAGCCGGCGGCTGTCCTGGATCTTGATAAGCGGATTTTTCTCACTCATTGGTTCGGCAGATAAGACATCCAGACCTGCGGCAGCAATTTCGCCATTTACAAGTGCGTCGTACAGATCCTGTTCAACAACGATCGGACCACGGCCGAGATTCAGGAAGGTACAGGTTTCTTTCATCTTTGCAAATGCGCATTTATCCAGAAGATTTTCGGTGTGTTCATTCAGTGGTGCATGGACAGAGATAATATCCGAAGTGGTAAGCAAGGTATCGAAATCAACCTGCGTATATCCATCCTGTGCAGGGCGTCCGGATGCTGAATAATAGATGACATTTGCACCAAATGCCCGGGCAATTTGGGCAACGCGGCGTCCGATCGCGCCAAGTCCGATGATTCCCCACGTCTTGCCATTGATTTCTGAAAAATGTTCTGCAAAGTGAGTAAAAGAAGTATCGTTAATATAATTTCCATCTTTTACATAATCATCGTAATAGCGCAGCTTTTCAAGCAGATAGAAAAGCATGGCAAATGTATGCTGAGTAACTGTTTCTGTGGAATAACCGGCAACGTTTCTCCAGGCAATTTTGTGGGAATCCAGATAGTCTTTATCCAGATTGTTGGTTCCGGTTGCAGTAACACAGACCAGTTTCAGATTCTTTGCTGTTCCGACCGTATTTTCATTGATCGGAACTTTGTTAATGATAAGAACATCTGCGTCTTTCACGCGTTCCGGAGCTTCTTCCGGAGTGGTAAAGTTATATTTGGTAACTTCACCAAGTGAATCAAATCCGGACAGGTCAATATCGTCCCCGATTGTTTTGGCATCTAAAAATACAATTTTCATAAAATGTCCGTCCTTTCATAATTACAAATATTAACGCATGCAGATATATACCATATAAGCGGCATATAATACCAGCATGATAATTCCTTCTTTACGGTTGATTTCCTTCGAAGTCCATGCAAAGACGAGAGTGATTGCACTGATTATGATAAGGAAAGCAATGTCGATTATATTTTCCAGAGCGAATCCCACCGGACTGATTGCTGCCGCGACACCGAGTACAAAAAGGATATTGAAGATATTAGAGCCGATGACATTACCAAGTGCCATATCGACTTCGTCCTTTCTGGAGGCAACGATGGAGGTGACAAGCTCCGGAAGACTGGTTCCCATGGCAATGATCGTAAGTCCAATCAGTGTCTGGCTAAGTCCCAGACTGGATGCAATTGAGGATGCCCCGTCAACGACGAAATCACCGCCATATTTGATCGCAATCATACCGCCCAATATGAAAATGAGACATTTCCATAACGGAAGGAGGTTGATATGGGAGGCAACCTCCTCGATTTCTTTTTCGGAAAGTGAGCTTCTCACTTTTTGTGCAGAAGAAGAATCCGCAGAAGTTATATTGTGACGTGCTCTTTTGGCAGAGCGGATCATCCAGAGCAGATATCCGGCAAATATAATAAGGAAGATAATTCCGTCTATCCGTCCGAGTGTCATGCCAAGATATCCAAGCAAAAGCAAAAGTCCCGCACAGAAGATAGATAACGGGAATTCTTTCTGTAAAGTACTTTTCTGTACAGCAAGCGGGACGAATAAAGAACAGACACCGCAGACTACTAACAGGTTAAAAATGTTGGATCCGACAGCATTACTGATAGCGAGGGAATTATTGCCGGTGAGGGAGGCAGTCACGCTGACGGCGCATTCTGGAAGACTGGTTCCCATGGCTACGATGGTCATCCCGATGATCATAGAAGGAATCCGGAGACGTTTTGCTACAGCAGAACTTCCCTCTACAAAAAAATCTGCACCCTTGATCAGCAGGACAAATCCGATAATTAATATAGTGAATGATTTGAATAATAACATATGAATCTCCTTTTCTTATATAGACAATAATATAGAGGAAATAAGTGCCAGTGTCAATGTATGCAATTTATTCTTCCCAAACTCGCAGAATTACTGTATATTTATAGAGAAAAATAAAAGGAGAAAGAAAAGTATGTTAAGTATGATCATTGATAACATCAGTTCATTTATGTACAGTAAACTGTTAGTTATCATATTGATCGGAGCTGGTGTGTATTTTACAATCCGGACGAGCTTCCCGCAGGTGCGTCTGTTTCACAGTGCCTGTAAAGCAGTAATGGAGAAACGTCCATGCTCTGGAATATCTCGGACGTGCTGATGGGAGTAATGGCGATCATCAATATTCCGATGATCCTCATTCTGCCTAATACGGCAATGAAGGCATTGAAAGATTATGAAAGACAGCTTAAAATGGGAATGAATCCGGTGCTCAAGAGTAAGGATATCGGAATGAAAGAGAAGCTTGACTGCTGGAAGTAGCGAAAGCAGTAAGAAATATAAGGTGGTGAGTGATATGTATTATGTACCGGACGGGACAAAGGAATGCGGATATTATGAATGCAGGAAATGCGGAAACCGTTTCCTGTCATTACAAACGATGAAGCATATTCCATGCCCGGACTGCGAACAGGAGATAGATTACGAGATCGGACCGGACGAGCCATTAGAAGATGTGCTGGATACAGCGGAGCTCCTTCAGAAGATTGAAGGCGAGGAAGAGGTTGAAAAGATGGATGCGCTTTTGAGTCTTGCAATTACTGGTGGGGATTGTAATTGGATTTGATTTGCGATTTAATTCTTAAAAATTAATCTATGCAGATTCTTTCTGTGCTTTAAAGTAAGCTTTGACAAGTCCGATGGTTCTTTCTACCAGTGCGGACAGTAACTGGTTGGCAGATCCGAACAGTGGTCAGATATTGGCATATCCGATACGTGCAACGGCGTCCAGACTGGTAAGTGCCAGTGCAGCAACGGTACATACAAGACCTGGTACTGTCTCTTTCCATCCTCAAATTTTTTCGCTGGTGTCTCTGCCTTTGGATCAATTCCCCATTTATTAGCAAGCCAGCATCCGTAAAGTACATATGCAGCACTGAGAAGTACAGCTGCAATTAAGACGATTACAAGTGTATTCATAACATACGCCTTCATGATAAATATTAAAAATGTATAAGCATTCTAAAATATGAATAACTTTAGATAGTGCTTTACTGCGAAAAATGGCATATGTCAATGCATTTTGAGGAATTTCGGCAGGTTTTCAATATAATAACAGAGTGCACTCTGTTTTTTGCGAAATCACAAGAAGAAATGAGCTTATATTCTACGGGTAGCGGTATCCTGGAAACAGAAATAGTCCGGATAGCAGACGGTTCATGTATTAAATAATGCTTTTCTTTAAAATATCCACGGTATGTGATCCGGCGCCCACAAGCTCCGGCCGTTCACACACCGAAAGATGATACCGGATAAAAGTCTCGAATGTCTCCTCATCCATCGCATTCAGCACCGGACGCATATAATCCGAAGGTCCGTCGGCAGAGATGACCTTGATTCGTTCCAGACCGGCAGCTTTATTATAAGCATCCATATCTTCCAGGCGGACATAATCATAAAGGTCTTCAGGTTTGGGTTGTACACGGAAGTTGTCGTCAATCTTTCCGTTCTCGATACATTCTAAGATATGATTCTGTTTGAATCCATAGGTCAGCACGCTGTACTCATTCATGCAATAAGCAACAAGAATTACACCATCATCTTTCAATACACGTCTGGCTTCGGTCAGTGCTTTGACTTTATCTTCCATAGAATATAGATGATACATTGGACCAAAGACCAGAACTAAATCAAATTCCTTATTCGGAAAGCGGGAAAGTTTCATTGCATTTCCCTGATAGGCTTTTACAGAACTGTTTTTCTTTTTTAAGATCCCAAGATTATATTTAACCAGTTCAACAGCGGTAACATCGTAACCTTCTTCGGCAAGGGCTACACTGTAACGGCCGGTACCGGCACCTACATCCAGAATTTTTGCTGATTTATCTTCCGGAAGATATTCATGTATATATTTCATAGAAGTGGTAAATTCTACTTGTCCATGTCGGCTTCCAAGACGTTTTTCTTCGTTAAATTTATTATAATATTTCTCAAGTTCAGTCATCATAGTGAAAGATTCTCCTTATATAAAATAAATATCTGCTCATACTTTATCCACTTTAACATAAAGTCCGGGCTTATGTGCATAAAATATTTATGGAATTGAGAAAATTTATTTCATTCTGTATAATGAGATAACAATAAGATCCAGATGATAGTAAAAAAGAGGAAATGATCATGAACAATACAGAAAGCATAAATGAAAAAATAATACAGAATATGATAGAAATTACGGATTTTGACGCTCCGGAACTAGATGTATATGCAAGACTTACAGAAGCACAGCTCTTGAACAAGGATCATCCGGAGGATGGACTGTTTATTGCAGAAAGTCCGAAAGTTATTAGCCGGGCATTGGATGGAGGATATGAGCCTGTGTCTGTTCTGGTGGAAAAAAAGCAGGTTTTGGAAGATGCGGAAACGATAGCTGTACTTGGAAAATGTGGCAATGTACCGGTATATACGGCAGAATTTGAAGTACTTACGAAACTTACGGGATTTAAACTGACCAGGGGAATGCTATGTGCGATGAAAAGAAGGAGGTTGCCTGGCCTGCAGGAAATCTGTAATGGATGTGACAGAATAGCAGTATTGGAGAATGTAATGAATCCTACAAATGTAGGAGCGATTTTCCGCTCTGCGGCAGCACTTCACATGGACGCGGTGATTCTGACAGGGGGATGCAGTAATCCACTTTACAGGCGGGCAAGCCGTGTAAGTATGGGGACAGTATTCCAGATTCCGTGGACATTTGTGGATAACTCTGTAATCTGGCCGGAAGAAGGAATGAAGATATTGCGTGAATTGGGATTTAAGACGGCGGCGATGGCTTTGAAAGAAGATTCTGCAAGCATTGATGATCCGGAACTTATGAAAGAAGATAAGCTGGCAGTGATACTGGGAACAGAAGGAGACGGACTGGCGCCGGAGACAATTGCAGACTGCGATTATACGGTAATGATTCCAATGTCGCATGGTGTAGATTCCCTGAATGTCGCGGCCGCCAGTGCAGTAGCATTCTGGCAGTTGGGAAAGAGATAAATAGGACAGATAAAACATTAGATATGCTGCAGTTGAAGAATCGCTTATAAAAAGAATGTAAAATAAACAGACTTGTGTTATGATAAAAAGCAAAAAGACAGAAAGTATAGGAGGAATCATAGAATGTATATTACATGCCTAGATGTTGAAGGAGTATTAGTACCGGAAATATGGATCGCATTTGCCGAGGAAAGTGGAATCCCGGAATTAAAAAGAACGACAAGAGATGAACCGGATTACAATAAACTGATGAGATGGAGACTGGACATTTTAAAGCAACACGGACTTGGAATCAAAGAGATTCAGGAGACGATCGCCAAGATTGACCCGCTTCCGGGAGCAAAAGAATTCTTAGACGAACTGCGCTCATTTAGTCAGGTAATCCTGATCAGTGATACATTTACAGAGTTCGCACAGCCTTTGATGGAAAAGCTTGGAAGACCGACACTGTTCTGCAACAGCCTTGAGATTGCAGATAACGGTGAGATCACAGACTTTAAGATGCGTGTGGGAAATTCCAAACTCAGCACCGTAAAAGCACTGCAGTCCATTGGATTTGACACGATCGCAAGCGGTGATTCATACAATGATCTGGGCATGATCCAGGCAGGAAAAGCAGGATTCTTATTCCGAACGACTGAGAAAATTAAGGAAGATTATCCGGAGATTCCGGCTTATGAGACGTATGAGGAACTGCTGGGAGCAATCAAATCGGTAATTTCTATTTAGTTCATCATCGTGGCTTACCCCGGTCCATGAGAAAGACTTGG